>JAEEGK010009439.1_pt1 | contig 22784 bp, 25 predicted proteins | sample 8958771 | NCBI WGS metagenome assembly JAEEGK01 (sample SAMN16246547, study PRJNA631951) | gut metagenome | biome: gut microbiome; feature: rumen; material: SC-attached | host: Bos | place: Iran: Karaj | collected 2018-10 | reverse complement strand
TCTTGACGACTTCGGTTTCTTTCTTACCGTGGAGGCCCTTGACCTCGAGTACGTAGATACCGCTTACGGCCGCTTTGACTTCCTTCTTGACGGGAACTTCGTCGAAGATCTTCTCTTCGCAGATCAGTGACATTATCTGGGGACCGATCTTAGCCTTGATTATCGGCATCTTGGAACCTCTCAGCGCTTTCGGCGTCTGGTCCAGTACCATCTGGGGAAGGCCCGCATCCTTGATCTTCATTCTCTTCTTATCGATGATCAGCATTGTTACGTACTGCTTGTTTGCCTGTAACAGCGCATTATTCTCATCCTGTCTCTTCTGCATCTTCTTACCTACGAAGTAAAGAACGATGAGAAGTACGATAAATACTACTAAAACTATAATTGCTATTATTGCACCTTTACCCATAAAACACCTCTTTCAAATGCACATTGTAGCAAATGGGGGCATTATTATCAATAATTTGTTTGTGCATATGGGCTCTAAGTGGTACAATTCCGATTGATATGCATTAACGACATTAATTTAGAAAGAGAAATATTATGAAAAAGAATACATTAAGCATGCTTGCACTTGCGGTCTCCACAGTAATCGCATTTGGCGGATGTGCGGGCGACGAGAACGTTTTTACCGATCCCAATGCGATTTCGGGACAGGCAGGTCCTTCCGCAGGAGCTACAGATCCTGCTGCGACCGGAATCCTTCCTACCATCCTTGATTATGACATGTCCCAGTATGTAACCATGGGAGATTATCTGAGTCTTGACCTCGGAGTAGATATGGTTGAGCTTTCCGATGAGGAGAAGTCTTCCGAGTATATCGGATTCCTTGCAGAGTTTGCAGGTCAGATCGCAGAGCCCACTCAGGTTACCGACAGAGCTGTTGAGTACGGCGATATTGTATGCCTTGATTATTGCGGAAAACAGGACGGAGTAGCCTTTGAAGGCGGTACCGGTACAGGATATATCCTTGGAATCGGCTCCAACACCTTTATCCCCGGATTCGAGGACGGACTTATCGGCTGGATGCCCGGTGAGGAGCAGGATCTTCCCATCTCCTTCCCCGAGGAATATCACAATGCCGATCTTGCAGGACAGGAAGTGGTATTTACCTGCACCGTTCAGTACATCGTATCTCCTGACGATATTCTTGCAGAGGCAAATAACCACCTTGAAGAGGGCCAGGAAGCATTCAGCGATATCGATGCATTTGAGACCTATTATTACGGAGAGCTTCAGCGTCAGGTAGACGATTATAACAAGAGCAACATCAAGAATGCTTTGTATTATCAGCTTCCTACCGTATTGACCGTTGTACAGGATTTCCCTCAGGAGCTTATCGATTCCTACAACACCCAGATCATGAATGCCGTATCTACCCTTGCAGCAAACTACGGAGTAGATGCAGAGACTTATGCCGGATATTATCAGCAGTCACTTGATGAGTTCGTAACTCAGTATTCAAAAGAGCAGCTTAACTATGATGCAGCCCTTTACATTATCGGTGCCGAGAATAATGTTTTACCCACCGACGAAGAGTTTAATGTATGGATGGAAGACATCATCGCAAGATCCGGACAGACCAGAGAGGACTTCTTCTCAACCGCTTCCGAGAATGAATACAAGGTTTATTACTTCGAGGAGCAGATCGCAGATTACGTTGTAGAGCAGTTTTTTGCCAAATAATTGACCTATCCCCAGGGGAACGGCTTACAGTTTCAATAAAGAGGTAACGGATATGGAACTTACAGAGATCAGAGATCTATTTAAGAAAACAGAGGAATATGTCGGCAAAGAAGTGACCGTAGGCGGATGGATCCGTACAAACAGAGATTCCAAGACCTTCGGCTTCATCGTTCTCAGTGACGGAACCGATTTCAGAACCCTTCAGGTGGTTTACGGAGACAAGATCTCCAATTTCGAAGAGGTAGCACACTTCGGAGTGGGAACCGCGATCATAGCAAAGGGCGAGATCGTAGCGACCCCCGGCGCAAAACAGCCCTTCGAGATGCAGGCTACGGAGGTTATCCTCGAGGGATCTTCACCTTCCGATTATCCTCTTCAGCCCAAGCGCCACACTCTTGAGTATCTCCGTACCATGACTCACCTAAGAGCACGTACCAATACCTTCCAGGCAGTCTTCAGAGTAAGAAGCGTCATTGCTTTTGCAATCCACAGCTTCTTCCAGGAGAGAGGCTTTGTATATGTACACAGCCCCATCATAACCGGCAGTGACTGTGAAGGCGCGGGCGAAATGTTCCAGGTTACCACCCTCGACCTGAACAACCTTCCTAAGACCGAGGACGGAAAGGTCGATTATTCCAAAGATTTCTTCGGAAAACAGACCAATCTTACAGTATCCGGACAGCTTGATGTAGAGACTTATGCATTTGCATTTAAGAAGGTATACACCTTCGGACCTACCTTCCGTGCAGAGAATTCCAATACCACCCGTCACGCAGCAGAGTTCTGGATGATCGAGCCCGAGATCGCATTTGCCGAACTTTCCGACAACATGGAGATCGCCGAGGATATGCTCAAGTACGTTATCAGATATACTCTCGAGCATGCTCCTGAAGAAATGGCATTCTTTAACCAGTTCATCGACAAGGGACTTCTGGAAAGACTTGAGCATGTTGCTAATTCGGAATTCGGAAGAGTAACCTATACCGAGGCTATAAAGCTCCTTGAAGAGCATAATGACAAGTTTGATTACAAGGTAAGCTGGGGCTGTGACCTTCAGACCGAGCACGAGAGATATCTTACCGAGGAGATCTTCAAGCGTCCCGTATTCGTAACCGATTATCCCAAGGAGATCAAGGCCTTCTACATGAAGCAGAATCCTGACGGAAAGACCGTAGCGGCTATGGACTGCCTCGTTCCCGGAATCGGCGAGATCATCGGCGGTAGTGAGAGAGAAGCAGAACTCGGAAAGCTTGAAAAGCGTATGGAAGAGCTTGGGCTTGCCAAGGAAGATTACGAATTCTACCTTGACCTCCGCAGATACGGCTCAGCCCGTCACTCAGGCTTCGGTCTCGGATTCGAAAGATGCGTCATGTACCTTACCGGAATGGGCAATATCCGTGACGTTCTTCCCTTCCCCAGAACCGTCGGAACCTGCGAATTATAATAAACGTTATAGCCTCTTTTTGAGTTTTTGGCTCAAAAAGGGGCTTTTTTGCAAATAAAGTGTAAAGTTTTGGTCACTGCACTCCGATAAAGTAGATGTAAGGCTTGGAAAAGGCCTTACAATACGTAAAAAAGGAGGCAAAAACCGAATGCGTATAGAGAGTTATTCTCAGATCCAGAGCCTGTATCAGACACAGAGGGTCTCGAATACACAGAAGGTTAAGGGCACAGCCGCAACTACCGATAAGGTATCCATCAGCAGCATTGGAAAAGACATGAAGACTGCTAAGGATGCTCTTGCAGCAGCTCCCGACGTAAGACCTGAAGTTGTAGATACGATGAAGACCAAACTTGCGTCAGGTACATACAATGTCAGCGCAGAGAGCTTTGCTGACAAACTTCTTCAGAAATTCCAGGAATTGGGGTAAAGCGTGGCTAGTCTTGTAGAAAATCTTATTAACATACTTTCGGAAGAATGCGATGAATATGAGATCGTTCTTGGACTGGCACGCTCAAAAACCCCGGTCATTGTGGCCGGCGACCTGGAAGCGCTGAGCAGGATCACGGAAGATGAACAGTCGCATGCCGACAGGCTGCAGAACCTCGACTCAACGAGGTCCAAGGTTACTGCCGACATAGCGAATGTAATTAACAGGGACGTTAAAGAACTTAAACTTAGGACGCTTATCGGATTACTTGATAAGTCCCCCGCGGAACAGAAAAAACTTGCCGAAGTATACGACAGACTGACCACGGTGGTACACGAACTTGCCAGGGTAAACGATCAGAACAGCGAACTCCTTAAGAGCTCACTTGAAATGGTGGATTTTGAACTGAATCTTCTTAATTCACTCAAAGCCGCTCCTGAAACGGCAAACTATTCGAGAGCAAATTACACCGGAGGTACCCTTGGAGTAACAAGAGGCACCTTTGACGCTAAACAATAGGAGATAAGTTATGTCCCTGTGGAGTGACCTTTCCCTGGGTGTCACGGGACTTCAGACCAGCAGCAACGCATTAAACACCGTTGCACACAACATCACCAATGCTGATACTGAAGGATATACCAGACAGCAGGTTGAATTAGACGACAGAAGATATATAACAATCTCCAAGACAGGCAGTGCGATTTCTTATCAGCAGGCCGGACTTGGAGTTTATTATTCTAATGCAAAACAGGTCAGGGATTACTTCCTTGACAAAACATACCGCACCGAGCTCGGAAGACAGGATTTCTATGAGGTTTCCAAGAATACCTTAAATGAAGTCGAAGATCTTCTCGGTGAGCTTAACGGTGCTTCTTTTCAGAAATCCTTGTCAGATCTTTGGACCGCTGTCCAGGAGCTTACCAAGGATCCCTGCAATTCCGTAACTCAGGGTGCGCTCGTAAGCGAAGCCGCTGAGTTTCTTGAGAGAGCCCGTTCCGTATACAACGACCTGGCCGGATATCAGGACAATATCAATTTCCAGGTACTTCAGGATGTTAAGACCATCAATGATTATGGCAAGAAGATCCTGGAGCTTAATTCCGTTATTCAGAAAATAGAACTCGGCGAGGAGAAAGCCAATGATTTCCGTGACCAGAGAAATCTGATACTCGATAAGCTTTCTTCTCTTTGTAATATAAATTATAAGGAAGATCAGTACGGTTCCGTATCCGTTCAGATAGAAGGGGAAGACTTCGTAAAAGGTTCCCTTTGCTATGAGATCTGGATCGATATCGATTCCCAGACCGGATTTTACACTCCCTACTGGCCTCAGAACTCCAATTATTCCGTTGTTCCCGGCGGAGATGCCAAGAAAATAGACAACACCATCTTCACCACGGACGGCAAAAAGGGCGACAGGATCTATAACATAGAAGCTGCCCATGTTTTTGACACGGACAGACCTATTTCCTCTGAGGCAAATACCGACGTAGGAAAGCTCAGAAGCCTTCTCTACGCAAGAGGTGACAGAAGAGCGGATTATACCGATATCAGATTCTATGACGATGTTAAGGATTCCGTTCTTATGAACATTGAGGCTGAGTTTGACCAGCTTATACATAATGTGGTCACTGCCGTTAACGGGGTTCTTGAAAATGCAGCAGGCGTAAGGACCATAAGTGCTTCATCCACCGGTGATGACCTTACCATATATAATGCGATCAAAGCTGCCGATTCCAAGGCTTATGAGGGAAAAGAATACAAGATCTATCCCAATGCGGACGATGGATATAACTATATGGAAGATGCAAAAGGAGCACCTCTCCAGTTATTCCAGAAATCTACCACCGACGGATATACCGAGTACAACACATCTTTGGGTTCTTACTGGGTATTTAACGAAGAGGAAATGCCCAAGTTCAACTCAAGAGGTCAGGTTGTGGATAACAACGGCAACGTAATAGACCAGAACAAACTGGCAGACCTTAAGTACAGCCTGTATTCCGTGGCAAATACCAACATCAACCAGACCCTCCTCCAGACTCCTTCCCTTATGGGATTCAGACTCAAGGACGGTTCCGAGGATATTAAGACCATGGAGGCTTTAAAGAAGGTATTTACCGAGGAAGTCTATACCCTTAATCCTACCGTTATCAAGAAGGTCAGTCTCAACGAATACTACAGCGATCTTGTTTCACAGGTATCCAACTCCGGATATATGTATAACAGCATATACGAGAATCAGGCTAAGACGGTTTCTGCCGCAGAGAGCGCCAAGGATCAGGTTGAAGCTGTTTCTTCGGACGAAGAGCTCAGCAATATGATCAAATTCCAGAGCGCTTACAACGCATCATCAAGATTCATCAATGTAGTCGATGAGATGATGGAGCACCTGATCACAAGTTTGTTCTGAAAACAATGATTTATAGGCGTTTTTGCAGGGGGAGGCTTAAGTCTCCCCCTGTATTTACCGATATATATAGCGGAGGCATGGCGTAAGATACGCCTTCACGAATCGGATCAAGCATTGCCGAAGCGGCTATTTATGAGGAATATCATATGAGTTCACAGTTTTTCGGATTAAATATCGCATATTCAGGACTTCTGGCAGCTAATGCCAACCTTAATACAACCGCAAATAACATTTCCAACGTCCAGACCGAAGGATATTCAAGACAGCAGGTAGATACCCAGGCTGCATATCCCATCCGTACATTTGAAAGATACGGATGCGCCGGTGCGGGCGTTGATACTTTGTCCGTAGAGCGTATCAGAGACGGATTCTACGATCAGAAATACTGGAACAACAACGCCAAGCTCGGTGAGTATAACATGAAGAGCTATTACATGAGAGAGCTCGAGGATTATTTCTACGACAGCGGAACCAACGGCGGATTTTCATCCATTTACGATAAGCTCATGATCACCGCACTTGAAGAGATGATGAAGGATCCCGGATCGTCAAGTGCCAAGAGCCAGTTCGTAGGATATGCCGGACAGCTTACGGATTATTTTAACCAGATCGTCGGAAACCTTCAGAATGTACAGAAGGATGTAAACTCCGAGATCAAGATCAAGATAGACGACATCAACTCCATCTCGGCAGAGATCGCCACCCTTAACGAGCAGATCACCACCATCGAGATGGGCGGCCAGAAAGCAAACGAGCTCAGAGACAGAAGAGACCTTCTTATCGACAGATTATCCGAGATAGTCAATGTTGAGACAGAGGAACTTCCTGTTTATGACAAGAACGATCCCACCAGAGAGACCGGAGCTTACAGATATATAGTTAAGATCGCAGGCGGACAGCCTCTTGTAGATGCCAATGAGCATAATGAACTTACCTGCGTGGCTCGTGAGGATTTTGAGAAAGTAAATATGACCGATATCAACGGTCTTTACGATGTATATTGGGAGAACGGTGAGAAGTTCAACCTCGCCAATGCAAGACTCGGCGGAGAATTAAGAGGACTTGTTGAGCTGAGAGACGGTAACAACAGCGAATTCTTCAACGGAAACGTAACTAATACCACAGTAAACGGATATACCGATAAAGACGGCGGTCTGCACGATACCGTAACCGTAGAAGTTAGCGCAGATTTCCTCAAGGACCTCAATAAGAGCAATCTTTCCGATCAGGGCGGTATCATAAACCTCGGAAATACCGAATTCTACTATGATTCCTGGTCATACAGCGTAGATATCGACACAAACGGAAAGGCTACCTATTCATACACTTTCGTTCTCAGTAATGAGCAGGAACTTAATCCCAGACACGTGACCAACGACCGTGTGGGTAAGCCCGCCAAGATAGGTGATGACATCGGATATGAAGGAATCCCCTATTACATGGCTCAGCTCAATGAGTGGGTCAGAACCTTCGCACAGAAGTTCAACGATATCCTCAAAGAGGGTAACGACAATACCGGAATGATAATGTTTACCGGTGATAAAGCTACAGACGATCAGCAGTACTTCTTCCCCAATCAGGATGCAACAGATAAATGGAGAGCAGATACCCTTCTCAGAGCATACAATTCCAGGGAAGATGCGGTTAAACAGTCCACATACGGAACTCAGATAAAGGTGGATGTTACAGATGATTCCTATTACAAGCTTACCGCAGAGAACTTCAATATCCTGACCGCAATGGTCAACGACCCCACTCTCATGACCAATAAGTTCAAGGCCGGTGACGGAGTAGAGCAGAACGACCTGCTGGAAGCTCTTCAGGATATGACAAATGCAAAGGATCCTCTTTCCTTCAGGGGCGGCACCGCATCGAGTTACCTTGAGGGAGTTCTCTCCGATGTAGCGCTTAACGCATCGGCAGCAAATACCGGAGTCGAAAGCTATGAAGCGGTACAGAAGGCTATAGGAAATACCAGACTTACCGTGTCCGGTGTCGATGAAGACGAAGAAGCAGTCAATCTGGTCAAGTTCCAGAATGCTTACAACCTCTCATCCAAAATGATATCCGTTTTCCAGGAGATATACAGAAGACTGATCCTCGAGACGGGAGTATAATAGTAGTGATATCGGGAAGGAACCCGATATAAGACCGACAAGGATGTCTGACCAAAAGCGGAGGATCCGCAGGAGGCAGATATGCGTATTACCAATAAGATAATGCAGAGGAACAACCTCTCAAATATCAATACCAATAAGGTTCTCGAAGACAAACTTACAAGTCAGCTTTCTTCCGAAAAGAAGATCATACGTCCTTCCGACGACCCTGTTATCGCTATCAGGGCTCTTCGCCTGCGTTCAAACGTAACGGAAGTAACCCAATACTATTCCAAGAACATCCCCGACGCCACCAGCTGGCTGAAAGTAACCGAGGATGCTCTTTCTTCGCTTTCTTCCATAATCACTTCCTGCCAGAACGACTGCACCAAGGGAGCTAACGGCGACCTTACCAGCTCTGACAGAAATACCATCCTTGAAGAACTCAAGGCTTTTTCAAGCGAGATCTATAAGACCGGTGATGCGGACTATGCCGGAAGATATGTATTTACCGGATACAGGACCGATACCTCTCTTTCTTTTCAGAAGCAGACCTACATGAGATACCAGCTCACCGAGCAGGTTAACAGAACCGCCATTGACACGGTAACTCATGTAAATCAGGGAAATATTTCCACCTGGACAGCTGCCAACTTTAACGATGGAAATCATAATACCATCACAGAACAGGGCATCAGCTCCTCAACCTGCTACAGATTCAGACTTTCATATGACGATCTGGATGAAAAGGATGATTATCAGGCAGGAATGCTCGAGACCGAGCCTGTTATCCGCTATTATGATTCAAACGGAACCATGCAGACCATTAACAATATGACCGCATATAAGTCCACCGATGTTATCCCCGGAGCGAATCCCGGTGATCCTGCCACGGATCCCTATACCCTGGCTGCTACCGATGATGATGCAGTGATCTATCTGGCAGATACGGGGGAGATCCTTCTTGGAAAAAATATCTATGATACCCTCATGGCTACCAAGGATAATGCCACTACCGGAGAAAAAGACGAATCCCAGATACTCATTACTTATCAGAAGACCGAGTTTAAGGCAGAGGATCTTCGCCCCCAGCATTTCTTCAGCAGTGCTTCAATGGAGGTTGAAAAAGACCCCGCAACAGGTAATTTAAATGTAGATACCACTTCTTACATAAGGTATAATGAGAGTTACCTTGATACTACTGTTGAAAGACAGTCCATCGAGTACGACGTAGGATTCAATACAACGATCAGAGTCAACTCTACTGCAGATGAATGCTTCAAGCTCGGAATAGGAAGGGAGATCGACGATCTCGTAAATGCGATGCAGGCTGTGGTGGATCTCGAAACCACCATCAAGGACATCGAGAAGAAAATCTCCACCACTACTGTTCAGGCAGAGTTGGATACTCTTAAGAACCAGCTCGATGCGGCAAACAAGGCGTTCACCTTCCAGAAAGACATCGCTCAGAAGCGTTTCGAACAGGGAATTACCGCAATGCAGGGGTACCTTAACGATACCAGCCTTGCGATCACCAATAACGGTACCAGATCCTCCAAGCTCGCACTTATAGAATCCAGACTTCAGAACCAGAAGACTACATTCGAAACCCTGCAGAGCCAGAACGAGGACATAGACATCACAGAGGTGGCCATCAGCTTAGAGAGCGCCAGCGTTACCTACGAAGCGGCACTTATGGCAACAAGCAAGATAATGCAGAACACACTGCTTAATTATCTGTAAGGAAAGGAGACCATAATGTTTATCAAAACAAAGATATTCGGAGATGTAGAGATCAGCGACGACAAAATCCTTACCTTTGAGGACGGAATCATAGGTTTTCCGGATCTCAAGCACTTTACCCTTATCCATGACGAAGAAAAGGGTACTGACGCAGGAATCAGATATTTTCAGTCTATAGAAGAACCCGCTTTCGCAATGCCCGTAATGAATCCTCTTATGGTTTGCGAAGATTATAATCCCCAGGTCAGCGAGGAATTCCTTTCATCCCTCGGAAATATCAGCGATGAGAACATCGTGGTACTCGTTACCGTAACCGTTCCCACCGATCTGACCAAGATGACCGTTAACCTTCAGGGCCCCATCATCATCAATTCGGATGAAAAGAAAGGAGCTCAGATCATCGTAGAGGGTAATGATTATCCCGTAAAATTCCCTATCTATGAGATACTCAAGTCGAGAAAGGAGGGCGAATAAGAATGCTTGCACTTTCCCGTAAAAAAGGCGAGGCTCTGGTCATTGCCAACAATGTAGAGGTGACCATCCTTGAGATAAAGGGTGATCAGGTAAAGCTCGGTATTACCGCACCCAGAGAGGTTCCCGTATACAGAAAAGAGATCTATCTCCAGATCCAGGATTCCAACAAGGCTGCAACCGATGTTTCCGGTATGCAGGCTCTCAAGGATCTTCTCGGATAATGTTATCTTATTACACAAAATTATAAGGTTGACAGGGCGGCCGCTGACCGCCCTGTTTTCTTGACATTTCGGGGTTTTCCCGATAAAATGAGAACTTGCACGTAGTGCTATATAGAAGAAAGTGCATTAACGTACGTCACAGAAAGGGGAGTACCTAGACATGGAAGATACAAATAAGCTTACAAAAGAGGGTCTCAGACAGTATGAGGACGAGCTTCACGATCTGAAAGTAAACCGTCGTCAGGAAATCGCTCAGAAGATCAAGGAAGCGCGTGAACAGGGCGACCTTTCCGAGAACGCTGAGTACGATGCAGCTAAGGACGAGCAGGGTAAGATCGAAGACCGTATCGCTGAGCTCGAAGAGCTTCTCAAGAATGCAGAGATCATTTCCGGAACCTTCGTAAAGGCTAAGGATCTTGAGACCGGCGAGACTGTTGAATATAAGGTAGTAGGTTCCTCACAGGCAGATTCTCTCAACTTCATGATTTCGGATGAGAGCCCTGTAGGACGTGCTCTTAAAGAGAGCAAAAAGGGAGAGACCGTTAAAGTAGAGACTCCCGCAGGTGTTTTAAAGTTCAAGATCATTGATATCTGGAAGGATTAAGGTAATCAAGTTGGCAGACAATAATCAGCAGAATCAGAAGAATGCTCCTCAGGAGGACGTAGGTCAGCTCCTCAAGGTCAGAAGACAGAAGCTTTCGGACCTTCAGGCGGCAGGCAGAGATCCCTTTGTCATCACCAAGTATGAGCAGACTCATCACACCGATGAAGTTATTGCTCTTTACGAGGCACATGAAAAAGAGATCCTTAAAGACTATGTAGAGCCTGAGCTTGTAGAGCCTGCAGAGGGTGCTGATAACGAGACAATCTCTGCATATCGTCAGGCTAAGAAGGAAGCATACAATAAGCGCCGCGAACTTCTCGATGCATCTCCCATAAATGTTTCAATTGCGGGAAGAATGCTCTTCAAGAGAGTAATGGGCAAGGCTTCTTTTGCAAATATCCAGGATCTTAAGGGAAGAGTTCAGGTATACGCTTCTCAGGATGCTCTGGGAGAAGAATCCTATGCGGATTTCAAGAAAGCCGACATCGGCGATATCTTCGGAGTTGAGGGATATGTATTCAGAACCATGACCGGAGAGATTTCCGTTCATGCAACCAAGATGGTTCTTCTATCCAAGAGCCTTCAGATACTTCCCGAGAAATTCCACGGACTTACCGATACCGATACCAGATACAGACAGAGATATGTAGACCTCATCATGAATCCCGAGGTTAAGGATACTTTCGTAAAGAGATCCGCTATCCTCAAGGAGATCAGAAACTTCCTCGATACCAGAAACTTCATGGAAGTTGAGACTCCCACCCTCGTATCAAATGCGGGCGGTGCTGCGGCAAGACCTTTCGAGACTCATTACAATGCTCTCGATGAGGATGTTAAGCTCAGAATATCTCTCGAGCTTTATCTGAAGAGACTTATCGTCGGCGGACTTGAGAGAGTTTACGAGATCGGACGTGTTTACAGAAACGAAGGTGTAGATACCAGACACAATCCCGAGTTTACACTCATGGAGCTCTATCAGGCATACACCGATTATTACGGAATGATGGAACTCACCGAGTCCATGTTTAAGTATGTTGCGGAGAAGGTACTCGGAACTACCAAGATCAACTATCAGGGAACCGAGATCGACCTCGGACAGCCTTTCGCTCGTCTTACCATGAACGAGGCTATCAAGAAATATGCCGGAATCGATTTTGATACCGTTGCAGATGATGATGCAGCCAAGGCTCTTGCCAAGGAACATCACATCGAATTTGAAGATCGTCACAAGAAGGGCGACATCATCAATCTCTTCTTCGAAGAGTATTGTGAGAAGGAACTGATCCAGCCTACATTTATCATGGATCATCCCATCGAGATCTCACCTCTTACCAAGAAGAAGCCCACAGATCCCACCAAGGTAGAGCGTTTCGAGCTCTTCATCAATACCTGGGAAATGTGCAACGCATATTCAGAGCTCAACGATCCCATCGATCAGAGAGAAAGATTCGCAGCTCAGGATGCACTTGCAGAGGCAGGTGACGATGAGGCACAGCACACCGATGAGGATTTCCTCAACGCACTCGAGATCGGTATGCCTCCTACGGGCGGAATCGGATACGGAATCGACAGACTCGTAATGCTTCTTACCGATTCACCTTCCATCCGTGATGTACTGCTTTTTCCCACACTCAAATCTTTATCGTAAGAAATGGCGTAAAATCAGCGGTTACAAGTAGGCAAGGTCAAAATTTACGACCGATTTACGACCAAATAAGAGAACACGTTAAAAGCACCTTCACAATGAAGTGAACCCCAAATGTTGGACACTTTAATTACTTGTTAGGCAACTTCTGTGGACTTAGTCCTGTATTGTACAGGACTAAGTCCTTTTAGTTTTTCTTTTATCCTTTTATTGTTGTAGTAATCTATATAATCTTTTATGGCGACTATAAGTTCATCTGTTGAATCAAATTTATGGTGATAAAACATTTCACTTTTTAACAAACCGAAAAAGTTTTCCATTATCGAATTATCCAAAGGATAAGTTACTTGATGTTATTGCTTAATGAATATGCCCACGGAATTGCCACATGGTTGTTTGTATCGGCCATGTGGCTTTTTTATATCATAAAATGGTTGACAAATACAACTAATGATTTTATCATTTAAATCCATAGGAGGACATTCGATGGATAAGGTAAAACTATTTCGAGAAAGTACCAGAGAATTAGAACGTAATCTTGAGAAGCTAAACAGTTCAGATTGCTGCCAATGTAACGTTAATACATCTCAATGCTTTCTGGTTGTTGAGATAGGCAGAAAACCTGGAATATGTGTAAAGGAACTTGCTGAACTTCTTAAGATGGATAAAAGTGCTGTAAGCAGATCTGTAGAAGAACTTGTTCAAAAAGGATATGTTTTGCGAGAACCCTCAAAAAGGGATCGCAGGTGCGTAGTGCTTAATCTGACTGATGAAGGAATGGCAAGATTCAATACAATAGAGAAAGATATGAATTTGAAGTTTGAGAGAGTTTTTTCAATGATTCCAAAGGAAAAACAGAGTCAGGTTTTAGAGGCATTAAATATCTATAATGATGCGATAAAAAAATCGGAGGTGGAATGCTGTGATTAGAGAAATGAGAGATGAAGACTGGGGGACAGTAGCAGAGATTTACAAGCAGGGATTAGAAGAGGGAACATCAACTTTTAATACAGAGTGTCCTAGTTTTACTGAGTGGAATGAAGGCCACATAAAGAATTGCAGGTTTGTTTTTGAGGAAGAAGGAAAGGTTGTAGGCTGGATAGCGCTAAGTCCTTCTTCAAGTAGGTGCGCATATAAAGGCTGCGTTGAAATGAGTGTATATGTTGATAGAAACTATAGAGGTCATGGTATAGGCACAGCTTTGGTAAATTCGATCATCAGAGAGGCAGAGCAATGTGGATATTGGAGCATATATTCTGCAATATTCTCAATTAATAAAGCAAGTATAGCTTTACACAAAAAATGTGGTTTCAGGGAAATTGGCTATAGGGAAAGAATAGCTAAAGATCGATTTGGAAAATGGCAGAACACAACTCTTATGGAGTACAGAGCTTCATAATTAGTTTATAGGAGAAACTACTTATGACTATTGAAGAAAAAGCAAACAGAATTATTGAAGATATACGTAATGAAAAAGGCGTAAATCCTATCAAGATGTTTAAGTCAATGGCAAAAAAAGAGTATATAAGCATACATGGGCCAGAGCATCATATATTAGATGGGGCATGTCTTTTAATGGCTTATCATAATGCTGGCGGTAAAATAGATATAGACTATGCCTTGGAGAAACTTTTGAAAGAAGGACTTCGGATGCCGGGAGCAATGTGCGGATTGTGGGGAATATGCGGAGCGATAACATCTATAGGAGCAGCTCTTTCTATTATTGATGGTACAGGACCACTTTCTGAGGATGGCACATGGGGAGACCACATGGCATTTACATCAAGCGCCATAGGAGAACTTGGCCAGATAAATGGCCCAAGATGTTGTAAAAGAGATGCTATGATTGCGTTCAAGCATGGAATAGAGTACGTAAGACAGCACTACGGAGTGCAGATCGAATATGAGAAGCAACACTGTGAGTTCTCATCGCAGAACCAGCAGTGTATCAAAGAAAGATGCCCTTTCTTTGGATAATGGAAAGCTTTTTGTTCCGGACGATTTAGAAATTATGGAACTTTGAATTCCAGGAATATGTCCGGGAAGACATTGATGCTGTTGCCGGGAACATGCTGTGACTGGCAGACGAATTTTGGAACAGTAATCGATAGTTTGTCAGAGAAGTATCATCTCATATGTGTGAATTACGATGGGTTCGATGGAAGTGATGATATTTTTCCGGATATGATAACTGTAACTGAGAAAATTGAGAAGTACATAAAAGGGCACCATTCCGGGAGAATAGACGGGGCTATTGGGTCTTCTCTTGGATCTAGTTTTGTAGGACAGCTTGTTATGAGAAAGAACGTGCATATAGATCATGCCATATTTGGCAGTCCGGATCTTGATCAGAGCGGAAAACTATCTGCAAAGCTGCAGTCAATGCTTGTAGTACCTCTTCTCATAAGCTTTACAGGCAGCGAGAAGAAAAGAAATAAGTCAAAGGAAAAGCTGAAAAAGTTCTTTGAAATGGATGATGAAAACGCCGAAAAGTTCATGAGTTGTTTCTCAAAGTTTAATCCTGAGTCAATTAAGAATGAGTATTATACGGATCTCCTAACACATCTTGAGGATGATATCAGTGTAGAGCATACTAGGGCGCATTTCATTTATGCCAATAAGATGGGAGAGAAGTATCTGAAACGTTATAAGAAGTATTTCCATGACCCTGATATCAGAGAGTTTAACATGCAACACGAGCAGTGGTTGTTTGGCGGAAAGGAATATGCAGATCCCGTGCTAAAGGCAATAGATGTATTTATGGAAATGGAAGTTTAAGGGGCATTTTAAAAATTGTTTCAAGTATACAGGGCAAGTAATCACGATATAAAGGGACAAACAACATGAGTTTGATACAGTATACAGTGGAAAAAGACGGCTACAAAACATTTCTTGAGGAAAACGGATTTGAAGTAAAGAGGTCAAAGCAGCTTGCATCCACGATACCGCTAATGTATACGGAATGCATAATAGAGAAAGGCAGTTATTGAAAAATATTATCGCTTTGTTGTAGTGAATACTCCTTGACGATAAAACCTGGAGTATTTATTATTAAGAAGTTGATAATCAGATTATCGGTAAATGTATTATCCAAGGAGAAGAGTATGTCTGTACCGGATAGAAGTATCGACCCAAGGCTTCTTGCAAGCGCACAGGAGGAGTTCCAAAGAGTTGGGTTCTTAAAGGCTGAATTAAAGACGATATGCAAAAACGCAGGAATTACAACAGGCGCACTCTACAAGCGCTATAAAGGGAAAGAAGAACTTTTCTGTGCAGTTGTAAAGGATACTACAGACGCTCTTGATCGTTTTATTGACAGCCGTTCAAATGTGGACTTTTCGAATATGTCAGACGAAGAGCTGATAAATTCATGGAAAATGGATGAGAAGCATACGCTGGAGTTATTTAAGACCTTATGGGAGTTTCGCGATGGATTTACACTCCTGATAGACAAAGCTGCCGGAACAAGATATGAGAATTACCAGCACGATTTCTCTTTCCGTATGACCAAAGCATATTTACAATTCTATAAAGCAGCAAAGGATAGAGGTCTCGTCAATGGGGAAATCAGCAAGGAAGAAATGCATATCCTGTGCTCATCCTTCTGGACAGCTGTATATGAACCTTTTATCCATGGCATGTCATGGAATGAGATTGAGGCGCATTGCAAGGTTGTGTGTCGCTTCTTTGACTGGGCAGATGCCATCGAAATCAATTGATACAGTTGTTATAATGCCGTCGGAAGACGGCTAAAAATATAGGTGTTGGTTAGCGAGGGCTAACTACATACATTCAAAGGATATTGTACGGAGGAAAGAGTAATGTTTAAAAAAGTGGCTCCTTATATTGGAGAATACAAAAAGTATACCATTTGGGCAGTGTTAATGATGTCTGTAGGCATTATTGCAAATATTGCACCGTATTTTTTTATGTATCAGATAATATCGCCTCTTACGCGAGGTGAGCATATCGATGCATCCTATATTTTGCTGAGAGTCGTGGCGATTGCCATATGTGAGATTATTTTTTCCGTTACATATGTGCAGGGGCTGGAGTTTTCGCATATCAGTGCATATAACACACTGAAGAACCTTAGGATTTCTCTGCAGGGAAAGCTTGAGAAGCAGCCGCTGGGAAATATAACAGAGCTCGGTTCGGGACGTATAAAGAAGGTGTTTACCGATGATATAGATCAGGTTGAGCTTCTGCTGGCGCATGCAATTCCTGAGGGAATTGCCAATATCGCAATCCCCGCCATCATTATTGTTCTTATGTTTGTATTCAATTGGAGGCTTGGTCTTTTATCGCTGGTACCGCTTGTGGTGGGAATGTTTGCTATGGGCATGATGATGAAATCCGGAATGGAGAAGATGAATGCCTATTATGAATCCGCAGCAAATATGAACAATACAATCATCGAATATGTAAATGGCATGGAGGTAGTTAAGGTCTTTAATAAAGATGGCGATTCTTATAAGCGTTTTGGGGAAGTGGTAAGAAGCTATCGTGACTTTACCCTGGACTGGTACAAGGTCTGTTGGCCTTGGATGGCAGTATATTCAAGCGTCCTGCCATGCCTTGTACTCCTTATGCTGCCATTCGGTTCTCTGATGGTACTGGGCGGGACTATCACCCTGGATAAGATGGTGCTTGTATTCTGTATGTCCTTTGCTGTGGGCCCGTCAGTACTAAAGGCGCTTAACTTTGCAGGAAAGTTCCCGCAGCTTGACTATAAGATTACAGAGTTGGAAAAGATGATGGAACATCCTCCTCTTAAAGAAGGAACATCAGGATTTAAAGGGAATAATATGGATGTTGAATTCAGGGATGTTCATTTTAGCTACAAGGATGCAGAAGTTCTGCATGGAGTGGATCTTGCTCTCAAACAGGGAACAACCACAGCACTTGTGGGCGAATCCGGAAGTGGAAAGTCAACTCTTGCTAAGCTTCTGGTACATTACTACGATCTTGATTCCGGAAGTATAACAATAGGTGGGCAGGACATCACTGATATGTCCCTTGAGTCGCTGAATGATCAGGTGGCATTTGTTTCTCAGGAACAGTTTCTCTTTAACACAAGTCTGTATGAAAACATCCTCATCGGTAAGCCAGATGCTACAAAAGAGGAAGTGCTTGATGCAGCAGGAAGAGCCCAGTGCAATGAATTCCTGCAAAGATTTCCTGATGGAATACAGACGCAGGCTGGCGATGGAGGAAAACAGCTTTCGGGAGGTGAACGTCAGAGGATTTCACTTGCCAGGGCGATACTTAAAGATGCCCCGATCATAGTGCTTGATGAAGCAACGGCATTTATGGATCCCGAAAATGAGGAGAAGATGAATGCGGCCCTGGATGAGATAGTAAAGGAAAAGACCGTGCTCGTTATTGCTCACAGGCTTTCTACCATAAAGAATGCTGATAAAATCTGTGTGATGAAGGAAGGCTATTGTATCGCAGCAGATACACACGACAAACTGATAGATTCCTGTGACGAATACAGGAATCTATGGGAAGCATCGGTTTCTGCAAGTACCTGGAAAGTTAGGGAGGCGTAATGTCATGATAAAGATAATGCACAGACTTATAAATAATACAGGAAAATATAAGGGAAGGATTCGCGCTTCATATATAACAGCTTTCCTTAAAGGACTCATGATGAAGGCCCCGCTTGTGCTGTGCTTCTTCTGTATAAGCTGGTTTATGCAGGGAGTGATGGATAAGACAAAGTGCATAATTCTGGGAGTGGCCGTTCTTTTAAGCGTTATTCTGCAGGCGCTTTTTGAGCATTTATCAAATGTCCTCCAATCGGCGGCGGGGTATATGGTATTTGCGGATATGCGCCTGAGACTTGGTGATCATTTGAGAAAGCTTCCCATGGGATATTTTACGGAAGGAAATATGGGAAAGATCAGTTCGGTCCTTGCCACCGATATGGTATTTATCGAGGAGAACTGTATGGGAGTATTATCAGAACTGGTGACCTTTATCATTTCACAGGGTATCATGACGGTCATGATGTTTGTGATGGATATAAGGCTTGGCTTGTTATCACTGCTGATTGTTGCAGCATTTATCATAGTCGGAAATCTTATGCTCAAAACTTCCGAGAAGCATTCGGTTATAAAGCAGGAGGCAAGCGAGTCTCTGACAGAAGAAGTTCTTGATTTTGCGGAAGGAATAGGAATCATCAAGTCATACAATATGCTGGGCGAAAATTCAAAGAGACTGACGGATGAATTCGAAAAGAGCTGCAGGTCGAGCATAGACTTTGAAGCTGCTTACACCCCTTGGTCGAGGGCACTTTACCTGACCTTTGGTATAGGTACCGCGCTTGTGCTCGCGATGTGTGCTTACCTTTTTAATGCAGGAGCAATATCGGATGTATATATGGTAGGTATGGCATTATTCCTTTTTGATATGTTTGTTTCTATCAAGAGCTATTACAGTCAGATGGCCAGGCTTACTGTCACAAATGCAAGCCTTGACAGGATAGAAGAAGTATTTGAGGCAGAGGAATTAAAGGATGAAGGAAGGAAAGAACTGGGAAGTATCGCAGATGCGGAATCCGCTCCTGCGGAGATCGTGTATGATAATGTCAGCTTTGCCTATACCGATAAAGATGTGCTTAAGAATGTATCTTTCGAAGTGAAACAAGGCGAGATGACAGCACTTGTCGGTCCTTCCGGTGGAGGAAAGTCAACAATAGCCTCACTTCTTGCAAGATTCTGGGATGTTAAGAACGGCCGTATTCTTGTACGGGGCGAGGACATAAGAGACGTGTCATTGGGGAGTCTTATGGACAATATAGGTATGGTGTTCCAGAGAGTCTATCTGTTCCAGGACAGTGTATATAATAACATCGCCATTGGCCGCCCCGAAGCAACACGGGAAGAAGTTGAAGAAGCAGCAAAAAAGGCAAGGTGCTATGACTTTATCATGAAGCTTCCCGAAGGTTTTGATACTGTGATCGGGGAGGGCGGAGCATCTCTTTCAGGTGGTGAAAAGCAGAGGATATCCATTGCAAGATGTATTCTAAAGAATGCGCCTATCGTTATACTTGACGAAGCAACATCAAGCGTGGATGCAGATAATGAAAGAGCAATCCAGGAGGCAATCTCAGAATTATGTAAGGACAAAACACTTCTTGTTATCGCTCATAGACTCAAAACTATAAAAGATGCAGATCAGATACTTGTCATATCTGGTGGAAAGATAGTAGAGAGAGGTAACCACAAAGCCCTGATGGATATGAATGGGGAGTATGCACATATGGTTGAATTGCAGGCTTCATGATGATACATAAGAATAGAGGTTTACTATGATCTTGATATTAGAGTGCATTGTGGTTTGCTTTATACTATTTCTCCAAATATATGCTATGACAATGGCAGAAGGACTATTCGACAGATTCTTTATTGATTGGTATTGGGTGGAGCATACAAAAGCCTGGACGATTCCGGGAACCGAAGATCTAAGGCCTTACATCCCCAAAAAGACGAAGATTGTGAAGTGGCTGATTACGATTGTAGGCAATCCTATTATTGCAGCTGTACTGGCAGGGATTATGATGGTCGTATTATGAGGGAGGGAAGCAGGTAACATGGTTTGGTATGTATTGGTAATTGAAGCGATAGTATTTGCAGTATTATTTACAACAATTCTTTTTGTGTCTTTTCATGGGGAAAAAATGTACAGTCCGGCATGTATCCATAATTACCCGCCTGATATTCAAGAAGAATACTTCAAAACACATGAAAGAGTGGATGTTTCATATAAATCAAAAAAGGTAGTACTGGCGAAGTCCTGTGGAATAATCATGTTTACAGTTATTCTTACCATATGCGCGAAGCTTGCCGGGGCAGTTACATTTTGGCAGGGATTCGCGATCGCTTTTGGACTCATGGTATGGATTGGAGCCTATGACACACTTTTTCTGGACTGGGTGCTATTTGCAAATATGAAAATGTTCAGGCTGGAAGGAACAGAGCACATGGACAAGGCTTACCATCAGAAGTGGTTTCATTTAAAAGGCGCTATATTCCCGGGGCTGTTGTTTGCACTGATTCCGGCAGTTCTTGTAGGACTGTTCATAAGTTTGATGAGGTGAGTATGAAAAGAGCTTTGAGTAAGTGGTAAGTCAGGAACAGAGCATATGCATGGTCTTACTGTCGTTACTTTTGTCTTCTATATATTTGTCTGACCAGGATGCTATGAGGCGCTTTTTTTCGGCATCGGTTAGAAAAGCAAACACATTGGGATTTTCTGCTGACAACCATTTGAGGTAGTCACGCAGAGAATCCTTTGTTAGTTTGCCGGAATCGTTAAGATAGGAGAGGAGCTTTTCTTTGGCACGGTTTCTCTCGTGAATCATCATGTGGTACATGAATTCAGATTTATTTTCGAACAGATTATAGAAGGTGCCCTTGGCGATATATGTTTCTTCTGTTAGCTTATCGATGTTTACGGCAGATAAGCCGCCCTTTTTTAGCATCTTAAATCCTTTATCAAGAAGTTTCTTTCGGATTTCATCCCTATTTTCATCTGTGAATATCTTTGGCATATCGGTTTTCTCCGCTAATAGTTTTAATGACTTTAAAAATATTGATAGTCATTTTGCGAAGATTATACTTGGAATTATCAATGATTTCAAGGAGGTTGTCATGCTGAACAAGGTAAAATTGACAGAAGCGGAAATGAGAGAGTTTGCGGAGGTGTTTGCGTACTATGACTATGGTGATAAAGAAATCGGAATGGTTCCTTATTATCCCGGATACCCAGACAGGACAAGCCTGGTTAACTATCTGGTAGCCATGATAAAAACGGCAAATGAATATGATGGGATATATGCGACATCAGAGAATAGGGAGGGCATTATTATTCTGACGGATACTACACATCCATATCCCGGAATTGCAATGTTTAAAATGGTCTGGAGGATGGCAAGAGCTCTTGGCTTTAGGAACTTCAGCGACATTGTGAAGAAGTTCCAGGCTGGAGGAGCAAGTCTTGAAAAGACATATAGGGATAAAAAGAAACAGTTTGTACAGATAGAACTGCTTGCCGTAAAAAAGGAATATCAGGGTAAGGGATTTATGCGTCCGCTGGTTGAGACTGCATTCGAAGTGGCTGATGAGGCTGGCTTACCGGTCATAGTATCAACTGATGCCAAGCTTAAGAAAGATAAGTATGAGCATATTGGCATGAAACATGTGGGTACAAGAACGCTTGGGGAAAAGAGCTTTATGTATGATCTTGTAAGAGAAAAATGAGATGATAAATTTTTGAGAAAAGTTAGCAACAACTAACAATAAGTAGTATCATGGAGTATAGTAAGTAACAGATTGGGGATGAAGAAGCAATGGAGAGCAGTCTGTATGAGCAATACTCTTAAAAAATCTTCTATATTTAAGCGTTTTTATTCGGAATTGGCTGAGAAATACGGAAAAGCTAAGGCAAAAGATATATGGGATTATGCTGAAGAGGAGTTTTCCAGATTAAAGAATGCTGAACCATCCGCAGATAAGGCGAGTGTGTCATATGTCTTTCCAGCAGTAGCACTGTATCGTTCAGTTGAGCATTTCTATCCCGGAGAAGCTTTGGCTGTTACAAGAGGCTTTGGAACAAAGATGGGACGCAGATTACAAGGTATCTTTAGCAAGATTACTGCTTTTCCGGGCATTCCTTCACTCATGTGGAAGAGGATGGATAGAATTGCTGCAAAACTGAGCGATGGATATGAAATAAAGAACCTTAAAGTTACCAAAGAACAGTGCTTCATGGATGTGGTAAGCTGTCCTCTTTATGATAAGGCACGGGAACTTGGGACTCCGGAAGCTGTTCAGATGATCTGCTGCATGGATAAAGAATATATGAACGGCTTCAGGGGAGTTGATTATAAACGGACTAAATCAGTGGCTGAAGGTGATGACTGTTGTGACTACAGGCTCACAAAGTCGTTGTAAAGGCTATAGACATGAGAAAAAGAGAATGCTATGTTTTAGAGTTAGCATAAGCTAACAATTTTAAAAGGA
>JAEEGK010009435.1_pt1 | contig 22791 bp, 14 predicted proteins | sample 8958771 | NCBI WGS metagenome assembly JAEEGK01 (sample SAMN16246547, study PRJNA631951) | gut metagenome | biome: gut microbiome; feature: rumen; material: SC-attached | host: Bos | place: Iran: Karaj | collected 2018-10 | reverse complement strand
TCGCCGAGGCTAACATCAAGGTGATTCAGGCTGGTTGGGACTACGGTCACAACACCCACTCAAGCGCTATCAATGTTTATCGCGTAGAAACCAAGGAGAAGACTCCTGGACGCTATATGGATATCACTGGTAACAAGGCCACCGCTTACGGCTTCATCGCCGCTGCCGAGAAAGCTGGTCTGCGCCTTTACTTAGGTTCTTATCCTATCACTCCTGCAACCGACGTGCTGCACGAGCTCAGTAAGCACAAGTCGTGCGGTGTTATCACCGTTCAGTGCGAGGATGAGATTTCGGGCTGCGCCTCGGCTCTCGGTGCTTCGTTCGCCGGTGCACTGGGTGTTACCTCAACCTCTGGTCCTGGCGTCTGCTTGAAGAGCGAGGCCATGAACCTGGCTGTGATTATGGAGCTGCCACTCGTGGTGCTCGACGTACAGCGTGGTGGTCCTGCTACCGGTCTGCCAACCAAGAGCGAGCAGACCGACCTGCTGCAGGCCCTCTTCGGCCGTAACGGTGAGAGCCCCATGCCAGTGCTGGCAGCCACCAGTCCTGCCGACTGTTTCGACGCTGCTTATCAGGCTGCCAAGATGGCCCTTGAGCACATGACACCTGTGGTACTGCTCACCGATGCTTATATCGCCAATGGTTCTGGTGCTTTCAAACTGCCAGAGATGGCCAAGCTCGATGCCATTAATCCTCCTTACGTTCCTGAGGAACTGAAGGGTAAGTGGACACCTTACATGCGTGCCGAGAATGGCACCCGCTACTGGGCTGTTCCTGGTCGTGAGGGATTCGCTCATATCCTGGGTGGACTGGAGAAGGACTCTAACACTGGTGCTATCTCTACCAACCCTGAGAACCACGATCTGATGACTCGTCTGCGCCAGCAGAAGATTGACAACATCCAGGTGCCCGACCTTGAAGTTGAGGGCGATGCCGATGCCGACCTGCTGATTGTTGGCTTCGGTTCCACCTACGGTCACCTGCACTCAGCTATGGATGAACTGAAGGCTAAGGGCTACAAGGTAGCTCAGGCTCAGTTCAAGTATCTGAACCCACTGCCAAAGAACACTGCTGCCGTTCTTACTAAATATAAGAAGGTGGTAGTAGCCGAGCAGAACATGGGTCAACTGGCTGCTTACCTCCGCATGAAGGTTGACGGCTTCGTACCTTACCAGTTCAATCAGGTTAAGGGTCAGCCTTTCGTAGTAGAAGAGTTAGTGAACGCATTCGAGGAAATTTTAAAGTAACCGCTTTAGCGCTTTTACAAAGCGTAGCGACTAAAAGAAGTAAAGCATTATGAGTTATACAGCACAAGATTTTAAGAAAGGCCAGCCTCGTTGGTGCCCTGGTTGCGGCGACCACTTCTTCCTGGCTTCACTCCATAAGGCTATGGCCGAGATTGGCGTAGCTCCCGAGAACGTAGCAGTTATCTCTGGTATCGGTTGTTCCAGCCGTCTGCCCCACTACATGGCTACCTACGGCATGAACACCATCCACGGTCGTGCTGCTGCCATCGCTACTGGTGCAAAGGTAGCTAACCCCAACCTCACCGTATGGCAGGTTAGTGGTGATGGTGATGGACTGGCTATCGGTGGTAACCACTTCATCCATGCCAACCGTCGTAACATCGACCTGAACATGATTCTGCTTAATAACCGCATCTACGGTCTGACCAAGGGTCAGTACTCTCCCACCTCACCCCGTGGCTTCGTATCTAAGTCAAGCCCCTACGGCACTGTTGAGGATCCGTTCCGTCCTGCCGAGCTCTGCTTCGGTGCCCGTGGACACTTCTTCGCCCGTTGCGTGGCTACTGATGCACAGGGTACTGTCGAAGTGCTGAAGGCAGCCTACGAGCACAAGGGCGCCAGCGTCACGGAGGTACTGCAGAACTGCGTCATCTTCAACGACGGCTGTCACGAGGCCGTCTATAACAAGGAAGGCCGTAAGAAAAATGCCATCTACGTAAAACACGGCGAGAAGCTCGTCTTCGGTGAGAACAACGAGTTCGGACTGGTACAGCAGGGCTTCGGACTGAAGGTCGTAGAAATCGGTAAGGATGGCTACACCCTCGACGACGTACTCGTTCACGATGCTCACTGCGAGGACAACACCCTGCAGCTGAAACTCGCCTTGATGGGCAACGGCGACGGTTTCCCCATCGCCCTTGGTGTCATCCGCGATGTGGATGCTCCCACCTACAATGATGCCGTCTACGCCCAGCTCGCTGAGGTCTCTGGCATGAAGAAGTACCACAACTTCGCTGAGCTCCTGGAGACCAACGACATCTGGGAAGTAAAATAAGTAATATACAGAAATGATGAAACGAGGGTGCGTCAAAAGGCGCACCCTCGTTTTGTTAACTTAGTGCAAGGAATTGCAAAAAAGAAACAAGTTCCTTTGTTTTGTGCTCAACTTTTCGTACCTTTGCGATGAAAAACAGACCTAAGATATGAGACATTGTCTAATCATATATTTACTGCTAACCACGCTGCACCTCTATTCTTTAGAAGTGAAAGACTTTACCTTTTCACACCTAGGAAGAACGGAAGGAATTGACAACCAACGTGTTTTCTCACTCTGTCAGACCCCGTCAGGCGCCATTTGGTGGTCCACGATGACGGGTGTGGGACGGTATAATGGTTCGAAAGTGATGAATTATCGCTTGGACAAGAACACGCCTTATTCACACATGGGCGGACGCGTAATACGCATGACATACGGCGAGAACAAGATCTACGCCTTCGACAACCGTGGGTCTGTCTTCGTCTTTAATCCCCAGTATGACTGTTTTGACCTTGTAATCAGCATCTCACAGAAGCTGGGACACGAAGTATCACTGAACGACATTCACGTCATGGGAAACAAAATGGCCCTGGCCATACACGATGGTGTCTATATGCTGAAAGACACCACACTGACACAGGTGATGAAGAGTGCCTACGTCAGTAAGATAGTACCCGTAAGGAACCGTCTGCTGTTCTGTACCCGTGACGGCATTTATGATGAGCGGAGCAACCAGTTGCTACCCTACAATGCAGAATACGGTTACTACGATGAGATGTCGGGACGGCTATGGATAGGCGGTTATGAGAATGGTCTACACCTGATAACGCTCGACAAGAAGGGCAAGATCACTGCTGATGATTTTGTGCGTCTCTCGGATATGAGCCCGTACCAGAATCCCATTCGCAGCATTTGCCCCTATGATGATGATACGATGCTTATCGGTGTGGACGGCGAGGGAGTCTTCCAGATGCGTCGTGACGGCAGGGGTGACTGTACGCTGCTCTTTGATGCCAACGAGTCAGAACATGGAGTGCTGCACGGCAACGGTGTCTATAGCATGCTGGTGGACAAGTGGCAGAACATTGTGATAGGCAGCTATTCAGGCGGTATCGACATTGCACGTCCGATAGGCAGTACAACAGCCATCTACCAACACTTGGCCAATAACGGACAGAGTCTGTTGAACGACCATGTGAACATGGTGATGCCACTCTCGGCAGACATGTTGCTGATGGGTACAGACAATGGTATCAGCATCATCAACTTTACGACAGGGCAATGGCACCACTCCTGCCAGGGGACAGTGGTGCTTAGTGCCTGCAAGAAGCCGGACGGCGGTGTACTGATAGCCACCTACGGCAAGGGGCTGTTGGATATTGACAGTCACGGAATGATGCGCAAGGTATATACCAAGGACAATAGTCCTCTGAGCGACGACCACGTGTATTCGGCGTTCTACGACAAGGATGGTGGCCTATGGGTGGGGTCGCTGAATGGCGACCTGCTCTATGAGAAGACACCAAATGCCCAGCTGCAATCTCCTGAGACCCACTACTATCCCATTCACGACGTACAGTCCATCACGCAGTTAGCCTCTGGACAGATAGCCGTAGGTACTGCCTTCGGCTTGAAACTAATCACCCCTGGCGACCCAGAAGTCAAGGATCTGAACTATGCCCCTTCGGGTGTCACTGACGTGAATCCGTTTGTGACGCACCTGCTGGCCACCGGAATGGAATTATGGATTGCCACCGATGGCGGAGGCATCTATGTCTTCCATCTGGCCAAGCACGAAAGTCGTCAGATAACCGTCAACGAAGGTCTTCCCTCCAATTACGTCAGGAGTCTGGTGAAGAGCAGTGATGGGCGCATCTGGATAGCCACCAACGAGGGAATAGCGTTTGTTACGCCTGACGCCACCAGCAAAGTCATTAATGCCAACTACTGTTATGGATTCAACAGGGAGTACAGCCTGGGGGCTGCAGAGACCCTGCCCGACGGCGACCTTATCTTCGGTTCTACGACAGGAGCCATCGTGGTCCATCCAGAAAAGGTCCAGCCCATCAACTATATTGCCAACATCCGTTTTCTCGGTGTCAACTACGACACAGACCAGAAAGAGCCACAGGATAACCACATGCAGGAAATCTCCGACAAAGGCGAGCTAAGGCTGTCCTACTGGCAACATACCTTTGACCTGTTGTATGAAAGTGTCAATATGCGTAACCATTTCGACATCGTCTACCGCTACAAGATAGGAGATGGCGAATGGAGCATGCCTACCGACTTGCAGTATATCCGTTTCATCGAACTGAAGTCGGGAACCCACCAACTAACGCTGCAATGTGTCAGCCGTACCACGGGTACTGTGATAGACTCCAAAGAACTGACCATCGTCATTGGTCAGCCCTGGTGGAACTCCTGGTGGATGTGGTGCATCTATATCGTTCTCATCCTATTAGTATTCTATGGGGCTTGGAAAGTGTACGAGTGGCACGAGAAATACATGCGACTGACCATTGACCACCTGAAAGCTCAAGATGTGCAAAAGATAGCCACACTACCCTACCACGACGAAGAGCCTGCCAGTTCTGTTGAGCCCGAATCAGATTTTATCAACAAAGTGACTCAACTGTTATCAGAACACCTCAGTGACTCCACATTCACCATTGACCAGCTGTGCCGTGAGATGGCCATGAGTCGCACACTGTTCTATGTCAAACTGAAGTCGTATACCGGTAAGTCGCCACAAGACTTCATCCGCATCATCCGTCTGGAACGTGCCGCCTCCATGCTGCGAAATGGGCGAAGCGTATCCGATGCTGCCACACTGACAGGATTCGACAACCCGAAGTATTTCAGTACCGTATTCAAGAAATATTTTGGTGTATCGCCTTCAAAATACCAGTAATAAAAGGTATAAATTCTATCAAAAAAAGGTTTCAAAACTATCACTTTACTGTTTTGAAACCTTTTTTGAATGCCATAAGACCTGCCCAGAACGGGAAAAACGTACCTTTGCAACCGAAAATTGAAAACAACTATAATTATTAGGAGGTAAAACAAATGAAACGATTACTATCAACAGTATTCTTCTCGGTGCTAACCACATGCTGCATAGTAGCATGCGGAAGTCAGGAAACAGATGCTACTGACGCCACTGACAAGACAACAGAACAGAAAGAGCCAACGGCAAAGGAATGGAACCAGGGAGTTGTGGGCTGGAACCTCGGAAACCAGTTTGAGTGCTCAGCACCTGGACAGGATGGCGAGTCCATGCAGATTGGCATGGCCGACAACAGCATCAAGGCAGAGACGGCATGGGGCAACCCTGTTGTGACTAAGAAGGTCATCAAGGCTGTAAAAGAGGCTGGCTTCAACGCCGTGCGCATCCCCGTCCGCTGGCAGTGCCACATCACCAATGCGGCAGCCATGAGTATTGATAAGGCATGGATGGCACGTATCAAGGAAGTGGTAGGCTGGTGCCTGCAGAACGACCTGAAGGTGATTATCAACACCCACCACGACAAGTGGTTGGAGGGACGTCCTACCAACGAATATAAGGAAGAGAACAACCAGAAACTAGCCCTGCTGTGGCTGAATATTGCCAGCGAGTTTGCCAACTACGACTACCGTGTGGCCTTTGCAGGTACCAACGAGGTACACATCAGGGACAACTGGGGCAAACCCACTGCCGAGAATCTGGCCGTACAGAACAGCTACAACCAGACATTTATCGACGTGGTACGTGCCACGGGTGGCAACAATGCAAAGCGTCACCTCATCGTGCAAACCTACGTATGCAACCCAGACTTCGGACTGTATAATGGCGACTTCATCATCCCTACGGACGCAGAGAACGGCAATCTCGACTACGTGAGTGTGGAGTTCCACTACTATACGCCATGGGACTATGCCGGCGAGTGTAAATACAACTACTGGGGTGAGCCCTACAAGTCCAAGGGCGAGGCATCACCCAACGATGAGAAGACCATGACAGAGTTCTTTGACAAAGTCGTCAACACCTGGAGCAACAAAGGTCTGGGCATTGTTATGGGAGAATGGGGCGTCACCGACCGCCAGAAAGCCGGACAGACCGACCTTATCCATGAGAACATGACCTACTACTGCAGTTTCCTGGTCAGCGAAGCCAAGAAACGAGGTTTCTCCACCTTTATCTGGGATAACAACAGCTTCGGCAGTGGTTCTGAGCATTTCGGCATCTTTGACCGTAATGCCGGTATGAAGGTCAAGGCTGACTGGATATTGAAGGGTGTCATGGAAGGAAAATCGAAATAACATAATAACTACATAAAAAAATGAGAAAGCTTATGAATTACATGGCAGTGATTGCCATGACGATGTTGGCGATGACAGCCTGCACGAAGAAAAGTGAGACTAACGAAGTAAATAATTTCAAGATTCAGCGTGGTACGAACGTGAGTCACTGGCTATCACAGTCGGAGGAGCGTGGTGAGGCTCGTGAGCAACACATCCAGGAGGACGACTTTGCGCGCCTCGATTCACTGGGCTTCGACTTCGTACGTCTGCCGATTGACGAGGTACAGTTCTGGGATGAGGAGGGCAACAAGCTTCCTGAGGCTTGGGAACTGATGATCAATGCCATCAACTGGGCTGAGAAGCATCACCTGCGCACCATCGTGGACCTGCACATCATCCGTTCACACTATTTCAATGCCGTCAACGAGGGACAGGCCGATGCCAATACCTTGTTTACTTCTGAGAAGTCGCAGCAGGACCTCATCAACATGTGGTACCAGCTGTCTGACGTACTGAAAGTCTACAGCGTGGACTCGGTAGCTTACGAGTTCATGAACGAACCCGTTGCTGACGACCACGAACAGTGGAACCAACTCATTGCCAAGGTTCACAAGGCATTGCGCGAGCGTGAGCCACAACGCACCCTGGTTATTGGTTCAAACAGGTGGCAGGGCTACGAGACCATGAAATACCTGAAGGTTCCCGAGAACGACAAGAACATCATCCTCTCGTTCCACTATTATAACCCCATGATCCTGACCCACTACGGTGCATGGTGGACCCCCATCGGCAAGTACACAGGTAAGGTGAACTATCCTGGCGTGTTGGTGTCGCAGGAGGACTACGAGGCTGCTCCCGACTCTGTCAAGAAGCTGATTGACGAGAACCACTACACTACACAGGAGTGGAACATCGACAAGATCCGTGCTGACTTCAAGGATGCCATCGCTGCTGCCAAGAAGTATGACTTGCAGCTGTTCTGTGGCGAGTGGGGTGTGTACGAACCCGTAGACCGCGAACTGGCCTACAAGTGGACCAAGGACATGCTTACTGTGTTCAAAGAGAACAATATCGCATGGACAACCTGGTGCTATGATGCAGACTTCGGTTTCTGGGACCAGAAGAAGCACGACTTCAAGGACAAGGGACTTGTTGACCTGCTAATTGAGAAATAACACGAAATATCGAAATTACGTAATAACGTTATAACGACATAACGAAGAAAAGAATAACACCATGCAAACATTTGGACATTTCGATGACCAGCATCGCGAGTACGTCATCACCAATCCAGCGACACCGTTCCCTTGGATTAACTACTTAGGCAACGAGGACTTCTTCGGTCTGATTTCAAATACTGCCGGTGGTTACGACTTCTATAAGGATGCCAAGTTCCGCCGCATCACACGTTACCGTTACAACGGTGTACCCATGGACGCAGGTGGTCGCTACTTCTATATCAATGATGGTGGTACTGTCTGGAATCCAGGCTGGAAGCCATGCAAGACACCTCTGGACAACTATGAGTGCCGTCACGGCATGAACTATACCCGCATTACGGGTAGCAAGAACGGTGTAGAGGCTTCCGTACTCTTCTTCGTTCCTCTGCACACATGGGCAGAGGTGCAGAAGCTGACACTGAAGAACACTTCTAAGGAGGTGAAGACGCTGAAGCTCTTCTCGTTCACGGAGTGGTGTCTTTGGAATGCCGCTACGGACATGGAGAACTTCCAGCGCAACTGGTCTACCGGTGAGGTGGAGATAGAGAACGGCTCTACCATCTACCACAAGACAGAATATAAGGAGCGTCGCAACCACTATGCCTACTACGCCCTGACCAATGCTAAGGCTGACGGCTATGACACTGACCGCGAGACCTTCATCGGATTGTATAACGACTTCTCCAACCCACAGTGTGTGATGGCTGGCAAACCTGCCAACTCACTGGCTCACGGCTGGAGTCCCATTGCTTCACACTATGTAGAGGTGACGCTGCAGCCAGGCGAAAGCCGTGACTTCATCTTCGTGCTGGGCTATGCCGAGAACGAGCAAGAGAAAAAATTTGTTCCCGACGATTCCCCCGTCGAGGATTTAATCACCTCTTTGGGTGACCTCGACCATACTATTATTAATAAGGAGAAAGCTCATGCTGTCATTAAGCGCTTCTCAACAGTAGAGGCAGTCGATGCAGCCTTCGCTGAGCTGTGTCAGTTGTGGGACGAGCTGCTGTCGAAGTTCACTGTCAAGAGCGATGACGAGCGCATGAACCGTATGGTCAACATCTGGAACCAGTATCAGTGCATGATCACGTTCTGCTTCTCTCGCTCGGCATCGTTCTTCGAGAGCGGTGTGGGTCGTGGCATGGGATTCCGCGACAGCAACCAGGATCTGGTAGGTTTCGTACACCAGATTCCAAGCCGTGCTCGTCAGCGCATTATCGATATTGCCTCTACGCAGTTCCCCGACGGTGGCTGCTACCACCAGTACCAGCCACTCACCAAGCGTGGCAACAACGATATCGGTGGTGGTTTCAACGATGACCCCTGCTGGCTCATCTTCGGTACCGTGGCATACGTTAAGGAAACGGGGGACTTCTCTATCCTCGACGAGCAGGTACCCTGGGACAACCAGCCCGGTAGCGAGGTGTCGCTCTTCGAACACCTGCGCATCTCGTTCAACCATGTGGTAGAGAACCTTGGACCTCACATGTTGCCACTCATCGGTCGTGCCGACTGGAACGACTGTCTGAACCTGAACTGCTTCTCATGGGATCCCAACGAGTCGTTCCAGACCACTGAAAACAACAGTGAGGGTTCTAAAGCCGAGTCACTGATGATTGCCGGTCTCTTCGTCTTGACAGGCAAGCAGTATGTAGAGCTTTGCCGTAAAATTGAAGAATTGAAAAATGGAAAAATTGAAGTAGAGGAATTGAGTAAGAACTTCAATTCTTCAACTCTTCAATCTTTCAATTTTACTTCGGAGGCTCAACGTGCCCAGAAGTGCATCGACGCTATGGTTGAGGCCGTGAAGAAGCATGGCTGGGACGGTGACTGGTATTTGCGTGCGTATGATTTTTATGGTAATAAGATTGGTAGTAAGGAATGTGAAGAGGGTAAGATCTTCATCGAGAGTCAGGGCTTCTGCACCATGGCCGGTATCGGACTCGAGGACGGCATGGTGGAGAAAGCTCTCGATTCTTGTAAGAAGTATCTCGACTGCGAGCATGGTATGGTGCTCAACAATCCTGCCTTCACGCGCTACTATGTAGAGATGGGTGAGATTAGTTCCTACCCTGCCGGTTACAAGGAGAATGCCGGTATCTTCTGCCATAACAACCCATGGGTCATCATTGGTGAGACGGTAGCCCGTCGTGGCAACGATGCCTGGGAACACTATACCAAGATTTGTCCGGCATGGATCAAAGACCAGCAGCTGCATAAGGTAGAGCCATACGTCTACTGTCAGATGGTTGCCGGTAAGGATGCCGCCAAGCCTGGTGAGGGTAAGAACTCGTGGCTGACAGGTACAGCCGCCTGGAACTGGATTACCATTACACAGTATATCCTGGGTATCAAGCCAACCTATGACGGTATCGAGATTGATCCTTGCATCCCGTCAACGCTCAAGGAGTATACTGTACACCGTGTGCTGCGCGATGCAGAGTTCGACATCACAGTGAAGAACCCTGATGGCAAGGAGAGCGGTGTGAAGAGCATTGTGCTCGACGGTTCACCCGTCGAGGGCTGCGTCATCACCGCAACACCCGGTAAGCACACTGTGGAAGTTATCATGTAAGCGGGCTTTTCCCTAAATGACAAATGATGCGGCCTTCGGCCTAAATAATAATTGATAAATGATAATTGATAAATGATCATATGGCAAAGTTAAGAGAAAAGATTGGCTATGCGGTAGGCGACGCTGCTGCTGGTGGCATCACTTGGAAAGTGATGTCCATCGCCTTCCCATTGTTCTTTACCAATGTCTTCGGTCTGACTGTGGCCGACACGGCAACCCTGATGTTGATAGCCCGTATGTTCGACGTGGTTACTGACCCGATGATGGGTATGCTGGCCGACCGTACACAGAGCCGTTGGGGAACCTATCGTCCTTGGCTCATCTATGGTGCCATCCCGTTTGGCCTCATCTTTGCGCTCCTACTCTACACACCAGAGTTCGGGCCTATGGGCAAGCGCATATGGGCTTACACGCTCTACCTGCTGATGATGGTGGTATATACGGCTGTCAATGTGCCTTACGGATCGCTGCTTGGCGTGATGACCGATGACGACAACGAGAAAAACCAGTTCTCGTCGTTCCGCATGGTGGGAGCCTATGCCATGGGCTTCATCACCCTACTCAGCTTTCCTTACTTGCAGAAACTAGTTGGTGGAACTGACCAGCACCAGTATGCTGTACTTGGTGCCTTCTTCGGAGTCCTCGCTACCGCAGGCACACTAGCCTGTGGGTTGCTGACAAAAGAACGTCTGAAACCCATCCGCGCTGAGAAGTTCTCGTTCAAGCCCTTTGCCGACCTCTTCAAGAACCGTCCGTGGGTTATCCTCACGCTCATCGGCATCTGCATGAACTTCTTCAATGGTTTCCGCTATGCGGTGGCTGGCTACCTCTTTGAATACTGCATGCATGGAGACGTCACTGTGAGCGGTTTGATTATCAATTACACCGTCTTCATGACCTTCGGTGAACTGACATGCATGATCTTTGGTGGTGTATCACCCGTCTTTACCAAGTGGGTAGGTTCGAAGCGCAAGGCCTTCATGTGGGCAGCAGTTATCTGTATTGTCACCAGCGTGGCGTTCTTCTTTGTCCCCATGGATCCCGCCTATATTTGGGTACTTGTGGCTGTTGTCATCCTCACCTCCACTGGTATCGGCATCTATTCACCACTGCTTTGGTCTATGTATGCCGATGTGGCCGACTATGCCACTGAGAAGAACGGCACGTCTTCCACAGGCGTCATCTTCTCATCCGGCACCATGGCCATGAAGTTCGGCACAGCCATTAGTGGTTCGCTGGTAGCCCTGTTCCTGGGCTTCTCTGGATTCATCTCTGGTACGGATGCTGCGGGCCAGACAGTGATTACCATCACGGATGCTGAAGCTGTCAACAAGATGATATGGTTGCTCTTCTCCATCTTCCCGGCAATCATTGCAGCCCTCATGCTCGGCCTGTTATACATCTATCCACTCAAGAAATAATAGTTACTAATTATTATCCTAACATAACTCAAATTAATAACAAAATGAAGAAAACAAAAATGCTTCTCTGTCTGCTAAGTGCAGGCATGCTGTGTTTCCCGCTTTCGGCCTCTGCTGAAAAGAGCACACGTGCAGAACTGGCAGAAACTCCAGTCGACCAGATTATCTCTGGTACGGTTGAAGATGCCAATGGTCCATTGATTGGAGCTACCGTCAAGGTTGCAGGTACCAACAATGGGACAGTGACCGACTTTGAAGGTCATTTCAAACTGAAATGTAAGGTGGGTGACATCCTTGAGATCAGTTACGTGGGCTATGCCACCAAGAGCGTAAAGGCTCAGAAGGACATGAAAGTTGTGCTGGACGAAGACAAGACCCAGCTGAGCGAGGTTGTAGTTACGGCCCTGGGTGTCAAGCGTGAACGCAAGGCACTGGGTTATGCCCTCTCTGAGGTAAAGGGCGAGGAACTCACCAAGGCCAAGGAAACCAACGTGATGAACTCCCTGGCTGGTAAAGTGGCCGGTTTGGTTGTTCAGAATACCGCTGGCGGTGCTGCCGGTTCTACCCGCGTACTGCTTCGTGGTAATACAGAACTGACAGGTGATAACCAGCCCCTCTATGTAATTGACGGTGTACCCTTGGACAACACCAATTTCGGTAGTGCCGGAACATACGGTGGTTTCGACCTGGGTGACGGTATCTCTGCTATCAATCCCGATGATATCGAGAACATGACGGTGCTGAAAGGTCCTGCAGCTTCTGCTCTGTATGGTAGCCGTGCCTCTCATGGTGTAATCCTCATCACCACGAAGAAGGCAGAGAAAGACAAGATTGGCTTAGAGTACAACGGTTCGCTGACCTTCGATGTACAGAACGCTCAGTGGGACAACATCCAGCAAGTCTACGGACAGGGTTGGAAGGGTCAGCAGTTAGTATCAGCCTCTTCTGGTACCAACAGTAGCTGGGGTACCAAGGCGGACGACCGTCTGGTGCGCTATTTTGATGGCGAGGAGCGCCCGTTCCTGATGTATCCTGACAACACATCGAACTTCTTCCGCACAGGTCTCACGGCCCAGAACACCGCCATTCTGTCGGTAAACTCCGGTAAGACTGGTATTCGTTTCTCTGTGACCGACATGCGCAACAAAGATATTCTGCCCAACTCACACATGAGCCGTGACAACTTCAACCTTCGTGTCACTACAGCTGCTGGTCCCGTGGACTTCGACTTCACCGCCAACTACACTCGTGAGGATGTGAAGAACCGTCCCGCACAGAGCGACTCTCAGAGTAACATCGGTAAGAACCTGATGACGCTGGCAGGTACCTACAACCAGGAGTGGCTGAAGCACTACGAGAACGAAGACGGTACATACGCCAACTGGAACGGTAACGACCAGTACAACAAGAACCCCTATTGGGACCTCTACAAGAATGACAACAAGTCGGCAAAGGACGTTTTCCGTTTGACTGCCAAGGCTATATGGAACATCTCAGACCACTTGAAGTTGCAGGGAACCATCGGTACGGATATTACCAATATGGATTTCCAGAACTATATGGCTATGACTGACCCCAGTAACGCTGCAGGTCAGTTGCAGAAGAATAATTTCAACAACCGCACACTGAACGCTGAAATCCTGGCGCTGTATAACAACCAGTGGGGCGACTTCGACTTCAATGCTACTCTGGGTGGAAACATCTTCAAGGTAGATAACAAGTCAACCATTCTTACTGGCTCTGAACAGCTGATGGACGACGTCGTGGCTATCCTGAACTATACCGAGCAGAGTGTTCAGGAAAACAGCTATAAGAAGCAAATCAATTCTATCTACGGTAGTGCCAACGTAGGTTACCTGCACACCTACTATCTGGAAGGTACCCTGCGTGGTGACAAATCGTCAACCCTGCCTATCAAGAACAATGTCTATGTCTATCCCTCTGTATCTGCCAGCGTTGTGTTCTCTGAGTTCCTGAAGAACAAGAACATCATCAACTACGGTAAGATTCGTGCATCATTCGCTCAGGTAGGTAGCGATACTGATCCTTTCCTGCTGGCACAGACCTACACGACCACAAAGTTCAGCTATCCTGGCTACACTATCGGTATGATCAACAATAGCGTACAGCCGAATCCTGATTTGAAGCCCACCCGTACCAACTCCTTCGAGTTAGGTTTGGAGATGAAGTTCTTCCATGGCCGCCTCGGCTTAGACCTGACCTACTACAACCAGTTGTCAAAAGACCAGATTGTAACGCTGCCTTCTACGTCAGCCGTCGGATACGACTATCGTCTGGTTAACGCTGGTGAAATTGAGAACAAGGGTATCGAAATCGCGCTGAATGGTCGCGTGCTCGACTACAAGGGTTTTGCCTGGGATGCAGGTCTGAACTTCTCGAAGAACATCAACAAGGTGAATAAACTCGTTGATGGTATGGACTATTTGGAAATAGAAAAGGCCAGATGGTGTAACGTCACTGTAGGTGCCGAGGTCGGTGAGAACTATGGTGCCATCAAGGGCTCTGACTTCAAGCGTACCGCTGACGGTCAGGTTATCATCAATGCAGAAACGGGACTTCCCGAGGTGGACGACAAGCTCCATGTTCTTGGCAATGCCTCTTGGGACTGGACAGGTGGTTTCTACTCTACCTTTACCTATAAGAACTTCAAGCTCTCAGCAGGCTTCGACGTGAAGGTTGGTGCTGATATCTTCTCTATGTCTATGCGTTCAGCATACGAAACCGGTAAGGCTAAGGAGACACTGGAAGGACGTGAGGAATGGTATCGTTCTGAGGAAATGCGCAATGCAGCAGGTATGACACAAGATCAGTGGCGTGCCGCTGGCAAGATGAAAGGTTTCATTGCCCCAGGTGTTATTGACAATGGTGATGGCACCTACCGTCCTAACGACATTGTCATCAATCCGGAAGACTACTGGGGTCATTGTGCCAGCTATGCTCCCAGCATGTTCATTTACGACAACTCTTACGTGAAGTGTCGTGAGATTACCTTCGGCTACACCTTCCCTGAGAAGTTACTTAGCAAGCTGAAGATTGTGAAGAGCCTGAGCCTCAGCTTCGTGGCCCGCAACCCGTTCATCATCTGGAAGAACATTCCTAACATTGATCCTGACTCTGGTTACAACACTTCTGGTATGGGTCTTGAGTATGGTTCGCTGCCTTCACGCCGCAGCTATGGTTTCAATGTTAACGTCAAATTCTAATCGCATTAACACATTATGAAAAAGATATATTTATTGCTGACCGTCGCAGCACTGACCTTTACCGCTTGCAGCGACAGCTACATGGAGGATGTAAACACCGATGACACCAAGTCGGGAAGCATCAATCCCAACGCGCAGCTGACCACAGCCCTGCTACAGACGTACGGTGACTTCCAGGTGATGGACACCTACCGTAATTACATTACAGGTTACACCCAGCACTTTGCCGGTGGCTGGAACGTGACAAACTTTGCCGGTTGCAACAACTACGACGACACCATGGCTTCGCTGTTCGACCGTTACTATAATGTAGGTATCAAAAACCTCGTGGATGCTATCCATCATACGGAAAATATGCCTAACCTCAATGCCGCACTCCGTATTCAGAGGGTGTATATGATTTCCATCCTCACCGATGCCTATGGTGACGTGCCTTGTTCAGAAGCAGGCCTCGGCTTCATCACTGGTAATGCAACACCAAAGTATGACAAGCAAGAGGACATCTATAACTGGTTCTTTGAGGAGCTGGCAGCTTGTGTAGACCAGTTGGGTACTGGCACTGACCGCATCAGCGGAGACGTGACGAACTACAATGGCAATATCGCAGCATGGAAGAAGTATGCCAACAGCCTGCGTATGCGTTTTGCCATGCGTATCTCTGGCAGATGTGCCCAAGATGGTTCTCAGAAGGCCAAGGAGGAGTTTGAGAAAGCTGTCAATGCTGACGGTGGTTACATCGACACTCCAGACCTCGATGCCTATGTCAACCACATCGACGTACCCTTTACGCTTTATGACGGAGCAAAGGAACTGGACTTCCGTGCCAATGCTTTGAGTGAGACTCACTACGGACAGGACTACAGTTCTCCTGCTATGATTTGCGCTACCTTCTTCGAACTGATGAAGAATATGAACGACCCGCGTCTCTATCGTATCTGCCGTCATTATGACAACTTGAAGCGTAAGAACACCAAGCCCGACGAGTGGAGTATAGACCTTACTGACGAGTTCCTGGCATGGCTGAACAGTAAGGGTCAAGAGGAACATGCTGCCCGTGTCGGTGAATCGTGGTACGCCCCCTGGCTGTCAAGCCTTGGCCTCTCAATTCCTTCAGTATCTGATATCCCCACTCTGGCACAGATTGCCGCAGACTATCCTAACGATCCTTTCGGACAGGAAGGTATTAACGACAATGTTCGTCTGGTGTTCCCATGGCTGTCTATCGAGTTTGAGAGACCCGACCGTCCCGGTTTCCTGATTTCTTCTGCAGAGGTTCACTTCCTGCTGGCAGAGGCCAAGAGTCTGGGTTGGAATGTTCCTGGTGATATGAAAGACCACTTCGAGAATGGTATCAAGGATGCCATGCGCATGCTGAACCTTCACTACCTGCCTTCAGCTCAGAGAATTACTGACGCAGAAATCAGCACCTATATTACCAGCATAGCCAACAGCAATGCCCTGAACGAGAATGCTTGCAAGGCCATCAATACCCAGGCATACATCCTGCACCTGATGAATCCCTCTGAGGCATGGGCAAACCTGCGCCGTTCTGACTATCCAGTACTGGTTGACCGTGCTAAATTGCCGAAACAGGATGGTTTCACCTATCCTGACAAAGACCTTTCCACTCCTGACCGTCTGCACTATCCACTCCTGGAAGCAGAGTATAACAAAGCTAACTACCAAGAGGCTATTGACCGCTTGGGCGGTTCGGACGACTGGCACAAGCAAGTATGGTGGGATGTCAAGCATGGTAATTTTGAGTAATTTACATTAAACGTTTTATCATTATGAAAAAATCTATGATTCAACATATTAAGAGCCTTGTGCTTATGGCAGTGCTCACTCTTCCCATGGGTGTCATGCTCAGCAGTTGTTCTTCTGACGACGACCCCTTCTTCACTGCCAACGAAGACGACTATCCTATCATCCTGAATTCCGACTTGGTAACCAACGAAGAATGGAAAAATGGTGAGCCCCCTGTTCTGACAACAATTACCCGTAAGGAGAACTTTGTCTATGAGGCCATCGTTACACCTGCCCACTATACTACCGTCACATGGCTTATTGATGGTGTACAGGTGGCTGAGGGAACGACCATCGACTATGGACCTCTTTCTGTAGGTGAGCACCTCTTGAAAATCGTTGCCACAACGACCAAAGGAAAGGAAACCTCTCGTACCCGCAAGATTTCCGTCACACTTTGCGACGACGACCCTGTAGCAGGCAAGGACATCCACGACCGTCTGGTCAAGCAGGGTTCTGTGGCTCAGCTGCATGGTAAGAACATCTCCAAGGTGACCAAGGTTATCATTGGTTCTCAAACCGTAGATGCTACCTATAACGAGGCAGGGGACTGTGTAGAATATACCGTTCCCGATCTGGCAGACGGAGTCTACACACTGAAACTGGTTGATGCCGAAGGCTATGTCTTCGATGCCGGCGAGATTGAGCTGAACACCAATCCTCAGTATTCTGGTGAAACGGTCATCTATACAGGTCCTTCTGAGAAACTTGCATGGAGTGCCATCACCTGGGGAAAAGATGATATTCCTAGTCTGGGCATCAAGGCAGGTATGATAATTACCGTATATGTGACTGCAGACGCAGGTGCAGAAGGTGCTATCGCTACATCATGGTGGAATGACATCAATTCAGGTGTTAAATGGGATGCAGAAGGCGGCTGTAAGCAGAGTCTGCCCCAGGGACAGAGTGTCATGACCTATACTGTCACTACTACTCAGTATCTGGAAGAGCAAGGATTTGCTGTCGTTGGTAACGGCTTCGTGGTTGAGAAGATTACCATAGAAGAGCCTGCCGAGACTGTTATCTATGAGGGACCGTCGGAGAAACTCGCATGGAATGCCATCACCTGGGGAAAAGACGATATTCCCAGTCTGGGCATCAAGGTTGGCACGGTTATCACCGTGTATTACGTAGCTGATGGCGGCGCTGAAGGTGCTATTGCCACATCATGGTGGAATGACATCAATTCAGGTGTTAAATGGGATGCAGAAGGCGGCTGTAAGCAGAGTCTGTCAGAAGGCGAGGGCAAGATGGAGTACGAAGTTACCTCCCTTGACTATCTCAACGAACAAGGACTTGGAGTCGTTGGTAACGGCTATGTCATTCAGAAAGTCACCATCAAGTAAATTGGAGTGTTGACATTATAAAGTAGGGGATGCATCTTCTTGGTGCATCCCCTACTTCTTTTATCATGATATCGCTGATACATAGCGGCACAGGGTGTTGCCGCCATACATCTCTTGGCTGAGCAACAAGACGTTGGCAGGCAGTTGGGGAGCACGGGTACCATCGCTGACGGTAATAGCGCCCGTCTCGACACGTATCTCGTCCCACAGACCTGCTTGAATGAACGACTCATGCGTCTGGCGTCCACCCTCGACAATAAGTGACTGGATGCCCTGCTGATAGAGGTCATCGATGAGCTGAGGCAATGGGCGCTGATAAGTCAGCACCACACGCTTAGGATTGGGACCGTGCCAGTGACGGACGGTCAATTGCGGATGTTCTCTTGCATCGGTGGTATGACCCACCAGAATGGCGTCCTCCTCAGCACGTAGCTGGTGTGAGAGCATCTGTGTCTGTTCGTTGCTGATCTGCAGGGCCTTGCCGTGGTCATCGATAAAGCCATTGGCCGTCTGTGCCCACTTCAGGATGATATAGGGACGATGCTTGGAGTGGTAGGTGAAGAAACGACGGTTCAGCCACTGGCACTCCTTCTCCAGCACACCTACTGTCACCTCGATGCCTGCATCCTGCAACTTCTTGATGCCCCTACCCTGCACCTCGGCAAACGGGTCGATGGTACCTACCACCACACGGCGTACACCTTTCTTTATAATAAGGTCGGCACAGGGTGGTGTCTTGCCATAGTGCGAGCAAGGCTCCAAAGACACGTAGATGGTGGAATCCTTCAGCAACGGTTCGTCCTCAGGTCGTACGCTGGCAAAGGCATTCACCTCAGCATGGCCCTGACCACAGCGCACATGGTAGCCCTCGCCAATAATCGATGGCTGATGGCCGATGGCTGATGGTCGATTAGCCACGATGACTGCACCTACCATCGGATTAGGACGTGCGCCCTGAATACCGTTGGCAGCCAGTTGTAGACAACGCTGCATATATTTTTCGTCTAAAGAAATTTGGTTCGTTCCCATATTTTTCGTAATATTAACCTTTGGTTAAGGTAGGCTGCACCTCAGAAAAGCCCAAATTTATTTGGTTTTTCATTCGGTTTGCACTACCTTTGCACTATGACTTACAACGAAATGTGGCGCAAACTAGCGCAGGAATACGACGAGGGCGAGGCGAAAGCCGTTGCCCGCATGGTCTATGAGGTGCGCTATGGCCTCACGTTGTCAGACATTTACATCGGCAAAGATACACAATTATCCTTAGACCGCCAAACAGAACTGGAAGAAATCACGAAAAGGCTGATGGAACACGAGCCCGTGCAATACATCTTGGGGCAGGCCGACTTCTGCGGACGCACCTTCCATGTAGAACCTGGCATACTCATTCCACGACCAGAGACAGAGCACCTGTGCCAATTGATTATTAGTACACAAAAAGAACCGTCCCTTTTGTGTACTCCCCCCCCTCGCTCCGTTCTCGACATCGGCACTGGCTCTGGCTGCATAGCCATCACACTGGCTCTCGACATTCCCAACAGCCAAGTCACTGCCTGGGACATCTCACCCATCGCCCTGCGTGTGGCCAAAGATAATGCAGAGCAGTTGGGGGCACAGGTCAACGTGGTGGAGAACGACATGCTTAAGCAGACCTACCAAGTGGCACCACAATGGGACCTCATCGTCAGCAATCCACCCTATATCTGCGACAGCGAGGCCGAGCAGATGGAGGCCAACGTGCTGGACTACGAACCAGAGATTGCCCTCTTCGTGCCTGACGATGACCCGCTGCAGTTCTATGTACCCATCATGAACTACGCACAGTCTGCTCTGCACCCTGGTGGAGAACTGTGGCTGGAGACCAATCCATTATACGAAGAAATCATTGAAGAGCGCCTGCTGGAACTGGGCTTCAACGTCATAGCCCATGACGACCAGTTTGGCAAGACGCGTTTTATACAAGCCATCAGATGAAACAAAAAACAGAGACCGATGCCTACCTTACGCTGGCAGCACTGTGTGCACAGGCTGAGCACTGCCAACACGAGATGCTGGAGAAGATGCGTCGCTGGGAAATGCCAGAGGAAGAGCAGGCCCGCGTGATGCAACGCCTGGTCAGCGAGCGCTATGTTGACGACGAGCGCTATGCCCGTGCCTTCGTCAAGGACAAGGTGCGCTACAACAAGTGGGGACGACGCAAGGTGGAGCAAGCGCTATGGCAGAAGCATATCGACGACGACATTCGCCAACGGGTACTCGACGAGGTAGACGACGAGGAATATCTCAATGTGTTGCGACCCTTACTCAAGCAGAAGCGCAAGTCGACAAAAGCCAACAGCGACTACGAACTCAACCAGAAACTGGTGCGCTTTGCCCTCAGTCGCGGCTTCACCTTCGACATCATCCGCCAATGCCTGGACGTCAGCGAAGAGGACTGCGAATAACCCTGAACCATTAACCCTAATTGCAACGCCACACTCTCAAAGAGAGAACCATTAACCTATCATCGTGAACTGGATTACGCGTATCCTTGACTTCATCTCCCCACGACTGTGCGTGGTGTGCGGAGAACGGTTGGCGCCCACTGAGCGCTCGCTATGTAGCGTCTGCCTTTTTCACCTGCCTCGCACCAATTTCCACTTGAAGCCGCTCGACAATCCCATGGCACAGTTGTTCTGGGTACTGTCGCCTGTCGAGAAGGCCGCTGCCCTCTTCTACTATCACCCTCACGCAGAGATGGCTCAGATGGTCTATCGTCTGAAATACAACAACCGTCCTGACATCGGTGAGGACATGGGACGCGTCATGGCCAACGAACTGCAACAGTCCGACTACTTCAGCGACATCGACGTTTTACTGCCCGTTCCCCTGTCCAGCAAACGTCTGCGCCAGCGTGGCTACAACCAGAGTGAGATGCTGGCCAGAGGAGTTAGCGACGTCACTCACCTTCCCGTCGTCACCAAGGCACTCTGCCGCAAGGAGTTTCACCAAAGTCAGACGAAGCTGACGCGCTGGCAGCGTCAGGAGAATGTTGCCGACACCTTTCATCTTGTTGATGACAGCCAACTGAAAGGGCGCCACGTGCTGCTCATCGACGATGTCTGTACCACTGGCGCCACCCTCATCGCCTGTGCCAATGCCCTCAAAGCCGTAGAAGGCATCCGCATCAGCGTCCTCACCCTCGGCTTCACAAAAGACTAATGCCACTCCTGACAACCCAAACTGGATTAACTTAAAGAGGGTTCCTTTAGTCCTCCTTTGGTGCTCCTTTAGTGCTCCTTTGCTGCTCCTTTAATGATTTTGTAGCGCCGTCGTTGGAAGGTCGTTCGGCCGTCGTTGGTATCTGTCCTGATGTCACAAAAAAAATGGCGGCCGCTTCCTCACGAAGCAGTCGCCACAAACTATCTTATCTTATAACAAGATGCTGCTCATACCCTCACGGGCTCATAGTGGCAGCAAATAAAACAAAAATTGAATAATTATCTTATAAAACTATTCTTCGTCGTCCCAGAAGCTGCCCTCGCGAGAGAGGTTGCCGCTGGTAGAGTTTGTCGAACCTAAATCGGACATCATCAAAAACTGCTGAGTCTTCACTTCAACAACCTGAATTGCAGGAATAATATATGTCTTTTTCATAATCGCATCTCCTTTCTTTACTTAATGATTACTTTCTTACCATTCACAATGTACAGACCCTTAGTTGGCTGAGCAACACGCTGACCTGCTAGGTTGAAGAACTGGCCGTTCTCAACGTTCTGAGCCTTGATGGCCTCGATTGCCGTAGCGTCATCCTCGAACAGGTAGAATGCACGGGCACCGGCCAAGTCTTTGGCATCAATGTAAGCAGTGTTGGCACCTACGGTAAAATTGTTGTTGTTCTTGTAGAAACCTACACCAGCTGCCTCGTTCATCAGTACATAAATGCTCTCTGCATCTTTCAATGTAGCAGTTGTCACACCCTTAAGAATGTTGGCAGAAACATCTGTAGAACTGCTTCCTGTAACAGGGATAAGTACTTCGCCCTCACCTTCGAGCAGGATACCTGTGTTAGCAGGAATCGTGGTCGAAATTGGGCTAAGAGTCAGCGTGGCACCGATGTGACCAGTTATGAGATATGCCTTTGTCAAGTTTGCTATGCTGCTTGAGAAATCAAGAGCGTATGGTGAGCAGTAAGTTGCCCAACCAGCAGCGGAGATAGTCTTGGAAACACTCTCTACCTTGTATAGATGCCAGTCATCGCAGCTAGCCCAATAGCCATCAACATTGGCCCAGAACCCCACCTTTACGTTAGCTGAAGAGGTCAAGGTGAATTCCAACTCTGTCCAATCCCAACCATTATCAAGTGAACCACCAGTATTACCATTGGCATTGATGGCTGTCGTGTGGTTGTTGGTACCATCCCAAGCATATATAGTTCCACTTGTTCCGACCTTTGCACGCGTTGCTGCCTTGAGAACATACACACCAGCAGGCAAGTTGTAAATAGTCTGGCTGGCATCAATAGAACCAGTATTCTTATCAAGATAATATTCGTCAGGAGCACCAGTGTATTTCTCTCCGTTCAGAATACTTGCTCCATCCCAATCGGTCGCATCAGCTACTGCTGCATTACGGATAACGCCAGTAATA
>JAEEGK010009434.1_pt1 | contig 22792 bp, 15 predicted proteins | sample 8958771 | NCBI WGS metagenome assembly JAEEGK01 (sample SAMN16246547, study PRJNA631951) | gut metagenome | biome: gut microbiome; feature: rumen; material: SC-attached | host: Bos | place: Iran: Karaj | collected 2018-10 | reverse complement strand
ATCCCCAATCCCCAATCCCCAATCCCCAATCCCCAATTGATTATTTTTATAAAAAAATAATAAATCTTATTTAAAAATAAAAAGAAATAAAAATTAAAAAAAATTGATAAATAAAAAAATATTTATTACAGAAAAAAAATAAAATTTTTTCCAAAAAATGAATATAAATAATAATTAAATATTAATTATATAAAATTCCAAACAAAAAATATGTTTTCTTGTAAACAATAAATAAAATATATTATTACAAATCCATTTCATTTAATTCTGAAAAATTTTTTTTAATTAATGGAATAGCATTACTTCTTCTTTTTTTTTTCTTTCTACAAAACAAAACAAAAATAACAATATTAATAATAAAAACAATCCCAAAAAAAAAAACTTTCCTAATAAAAAATTCTTTTTCTTTAATTTTTATTTCTCTTTTAACATCATTACTATAATTTCTCCTAAAGACTTTAGGTGGTTCCGCAGGTAAATCATTTGTTTTTAAAACATTATTTTTATTATAAAAACCAATTTGTTTATTTTCATAATCATAAATCATAATAAATTGTTTTAAAATTGGTCTTCCAAGAGTCCATTCTTCATGATTTTTTTTATGACAAAAAATAAATTGTATTTCATCTTTATCATATTCAATAAACATTTTTTCTGCTGGAAAATGCATAATCCAATCACCAAAAACAAAATTAAAATCAATATCAAATATCATATTTTTTTTACAAACGAAAATATCATATTTATTTTTTTCTTTTTCAATTCTGCAATAATCATATTTTATTAATTCTAAAAAATATGTTTTTTCAAAATGTTCAAATACTTTTTTTGGTATTAATGCCCTTTTACTATATGAAAAAAAAGAAACTGTACCATTTATTTCTCTTTCAATATATTTAGGATTAAATTTTTTTCCATAAAAAATTCCTATTATATGACATTGCCATTTAGGATTTTTTATTTTATTTCCATTTAAAATTATTTCTTCAATTGCATTACATCTTCCATAATTAATATAATCTTCTATTATATTATTTGGGATTTCACCAAAGGAAATTTCTCCTTTTTTCTTTGATAAAAAACTCTGTGTGAATACTCTATGATAAATTAAATTATTTTCATATAATTGTTGAATAAATGAAAAAATATGTTCTTCATTTGAATTTGTTAAATAACCTAATCCAATCATTCCATCATAATCTTCAAATATTTTTGGCATTGAATCACTTATTAAAATATTTAAATTTCCTATTGAATATTCTTCATTAGTATAAAAAATTTGTTTTGAATTTTGTCCTAGTAATTCACCATTTTTATATTCTATTATTTGAGTTGTTTTTGAAATTGAAGAAAATAAATTTTCATCTATTTTATTTTTATTTAACCATATGTGAAAACTACCATTATCTATTACGAGTTTATAACATTTTTTATTTTCATTTTTGTCATTTACACATAATTCTATACATAATCTATCTTTTGAATTTGTTTTTACTTTAAATTTGAAATTTTGAGGAAAATTTTCAGGTAAAAATGAATTTTTATTTTCTTTTAATGATATTTGAGATTTTGTCAATTGGATTATTTGAAAAATGAAAAAAGAAAAGAAATAATAATACATTTATTTCTAAAAACTATTTAATAATAATCATTTTTTTTATTTTTTTTATTTAAATTTTATTTTTAGTAAATTTTTTTTGTATATATTTTTGAATTTATTAATCTATTTTAATTATTGAGTTAATTTTATGCCTAAATATAATTTAATTAAAAAATAAATTAAAAAATAAAAAATATTAGAGGGACTTTGATAAAAGATTTAAACTTTAATAAAAAAGAAAAATAGACAAAAAAAAATAATATTTTAATTAGGAAATAATATTATCCAAAATATTTTTAGAAAAAATCATCAAAATTTATAATCACTTTTTAATTTGTCCGAAAGAAAATTTTTTGGATAATTAAAGAAATTATTTAAATTTTCATCAAATTTGAGCAAATCATACTAAGATTTAATTTTAAAAAAATACAAAAAACGAAAAGAAATTATGTAATTAAAAAAATAAAACAGATCTAATGTTTTAAAACGTTCGATATTATATAAATTATAGCAAAATAAATTTTTAATTAATTTCATAATTTACATGACAGATAAAGAAAATAAAAGAGAATATGATTTAAGGGATATAATAAATAAACCAAAAGAAGAAAAATATAATTTTTGGAAAATAAATAGACAAAAAAGAGAAAAAATTCAAAATAAAGTAAATGAAAAAATAAAAAATTTATTTCAAATTATTTTAAATCATGAATTAGCAAAGAATTTTTATTATAATAAGGAAAAAAATAATAATTTAAAAACAAACTTATGTCAATTAGAAATGAAAATGTACAGAGGAAAATATCATTCAATATTTAAATTTGCAAAAGATTTAAGAAATGTTTTAGATTATTTTTTCAAGATTAATGCAGAAAATCCAACTGAATTTGAAAAAGTTTATGAATTCAGTGAATTTTGTGAAAAAAATATTAATAATTTTTATAATAAAACTTCTAATAAAAAAATAAACAATAATATTATCACTCAAGAAGAAAAAGAAAATGTTGAAAATGAAATTTTAAATTTAAATCAAGAACAATTACAACAATTAATTCAAGAATTTAAAGATGATTTTAAATGGGATATTAATAATGAAAATTTTGAAATAGATATTGATATTGATAAATTACAATTTAAACAATTTGAAAAATTAAAGTTTTTTCTTAGAAATTGCAACGAAAAAGAAAAAAAGGATTTTAATATAAAAAAATATAATAATGATGAAAAAACACTTTCTAATTCATCAATAAATAATGATAATATTTTAAAATAATAAAATATTTTTTAATTTATATTTAACATTATATAAATTAAAATCTATTTTTTGAGAGTGTAATGTAAAGTAGATATTTTTATTTTAATTAAAATTTTTAATGCTTATTTTTATAAATTGATAAATATGATTTTTCTATTATTTCTTTATTTTTATTAAAATAATAAAATATTGTATAAATTCTACTAATAATTCCTAAAATTATAATTGAATATGAAGGATATAATTTTAATTTTAACATTTCTTCAATAATTTTTCCTAATTTTAATAATACTTCATTAAAACTTTCATTTTTTTCCATATTAAAATAATTTTCTTTAATAAATTCCTTTAATATAATTTCATTATTTTTTTTATTAATATTCCTTTTATTTAAATTAAACATTTTATATAAAAATTTTTTAATCTGTATTAAATATTTATATTGTTTTTGTCTTCCAAATTGATTTTTAACTTTATAACAAATTCTATTAATAATCAAATATTCTTTATGTAATTTTTCAATTAAAGAAATAATAAAATTACAAATATCCCTATTTTTATCATTAGAATTGTTCTTTTCTTTATCACTCATTTAAAAAAAAAATTAAATATATTTAAAAAAAAAAAAATGTAAATTAATTAAATATCTAAAACCAAATTTTTTAAATGAGTTATTATAGAAAAAACAGAAGAACATATCCTCGAGAAAATAAATATGACAAATCATATAATTCAGTAGAAAAAATTCAAGAACAATTATCATTTAAACCAAATGACAAATTCTTATTAAATAATGATAATTTTATTCCTCCTAAAATAGAAAACTTTAATAAAAATGCCCTTCCTTATTATCCTCTTCCTTCAAATGAAGGATATGAATCATTTTTAAAAGTAATGAAAAAAGAACAATATTTAAAAACTCAATATTCACTTCCTTTTATGTTTAGTTTAAGAGAAAAATATAAAGAAAGACCAATTAATATGAAAGAAATTAAAATTCCTCAAAAAAATGAAATTAGATCTAGAGCAAAAATTGTTACTGAAGAAGCTTATAGAGTTACTAGGAATTATTTAGATGAAAATTCAGATAAGAGAAATTTTTCTATTGCTTATATTACTAAAAATGAATTAAGTGAAGATGAAATTAAAATTAAAACTAAAATGTTAAGAGAAATGTTAAATAAAATTTGTTATGATAATTATGATAATTTTTTAAATCAAATTTTAAAATTTGAATATGATGAAAAGTTACTTGAAATTTTCAAAAATTTGATTTTTACTAAAATATTAACTGAGAAAAAGTATTTTTTGTTATATGTTAATATTTGTATTCAAATGTGTAAATTATATAATAAAAAAACTTATTCAAATGAACCAAAAATGAATTTAAAAAGTTTATTATTAATTTCTATTCAAAAAGAATTTTTATCTTTTAATGAAACAAATATACAAAATCCTTTTATTTTATTACAAGAAGAAAAAAATAAATTTATAATAAATATAAAACAACAAAATATAAAATTAATAAGTGAATTATATTTATGTGGTTTTATACCAAAAAAAATTATATATGATTGTATAAATGAATTAATAAACAAAACAAATTTTCTTCAAATAAATTTATTATGTCTTTTAATATCAAATACATATAAAAAATTATTAAATGACGGAAAAGAATTATTAGAAATTGCATTTTCTTCATTAGAAAAAACATATAATAACAATCAAATAAAATTAAATTTAAAAACAAAATTTTTAATAAATGATATTTTAGATTTAAAAAATAAAATACATACAAATGACTATTTAAAAAAAGAAGAAAATGAATTATCATATTCAAATACAAATTATTCATCATTAAGTGAATTTCCATTAGCATTAAGAAAAAATTCAGAAGTACGTTCTCGTAGAAAAAGTTCAATAAATCCAAAAGATGTTGAATATATTCATAGAAGTAGATTTAATTCAAGAGCAGATGAGTTAAAAAGTCAAAAAGATGAAAATAATAATTTAACAGATGAATTAGTTTCTTATTTAGAAACTGATATTGAATTTTATCAATGTTTTAAATTAACTGAAGAAGAATTTGATATTATTAAAAATGGAAGTGGAAAATTTATAAAAATTTTTAATAATTATAATAATAATAACAATAATAATAATAATAATAATATTAATTATGATAATGTTAAAAATGTTTTTGATGAAATGATGGAAGAAGTTCAATGTGAAAAATTTATTGCAATTGGTCATTTACTTGAAATTATGTTTAGTTTAAATAATGATAATGCTGATAATATTATGAATTGTATTATTTATTTTTTTAATAATAAATTTATTGATGAAGAAGATGTAAAACATGGAATTGTTTTAGGTTTGGTTAATTTTAAAAATAATATTATTGATTATCCTAATACTAAAGAATATTTTCAAAAATTTATTAATTTAATTAAAGATAATAATGTTTTAGATGAAAAAATTTTAAAAGTTTATCAAAGATGTTGTGATAATATGGAAAAGTTTAATGAATGAATATTTAATATTAAATTATAAAAAAATAGTTTAAATTTAATTTATATAAAAGAATTCTTTATTTGAGTGTTATACTTTAAAAATATTTTAATAATATATTAATTAAATTATTAAATATTTCAATTTTACTATTAACAAATAACTTTTTATTTATTATATTCTTTTATTTTTAAAAGTTATAATAGTCTATTTAATTTTTATTTTTATTCGTTAATTAAATAATAAATTATATTAAACATTTATAGTAATATAAGAGGAGCATTTAAATTATCTTTATTTAAAGTATTTTTATTAACTTTTATATCATTATCATTATTACCTATAATTATATAATTTAAAAGAAATTCCTTTACTTTTTCAAATATCATATTTTTTAGATTTTCATCCATAAATAATAATATCATAAAAGAAGAAAAAATAATAACAATAGGAAGAATAGTTATTTTTAAACCTAATTCATAACATAATACAATAAATAAAGTAATTGATATTATTATCAAATGAGGAGATATTGTTTTTTCTCTTAAAGAAGGTAAATTTTTTGTTATTCTTGCTAATGGAGTAATTTTTTTTTTATTTTTTTTTGGAATTAATTTTATATTTTCTTCTTCTAAATCTTCATTGTAATTATTTTCTCCTAATTCAAGCATTTTATTTAAAAAATCTATTTTTTCATAATTATTTAATTCTCTATTATCATCATCTGAAATAATACTTGTATTAGGATTTTCCATCATATAAAAAAAATTAAAAAATAAAAATAAAATAAAATTTTTGTAATATTACTAAATAAAAATGATGAGAAAAAGAAATAATTCAGAATCAAAAGTTTCTCGTTCACAAGGAATTCCAAATAATTATATAATTAATAAAAAATATTATAATTATAATAATAATAATTACAATTATAATGCAAAAGAAGAAAATTTTATTAATAATACAATTAATAATAGTACTTTAAATACAACATCAGAAACTCAAATTTATAATTTAAATAATTCTAATAATTTAAATCCTTATTGTACTCCTAAAATAGAAAAAAATAGGGTAAGATGTTTTTCTCCTAATTCATTTAAAAATAAAGCAAATACTTTTGTTAAAAAACCAATTATACTTACAAATAATATACATAGGTATTTTACAAATAATAATAATATAAATAATAGATATGATAATTTTAATAATGAAAAAAAAGACTCTTTTGTAAATATTGAAGATTTACTTTTATTAGAAGAAAAATATGTTGATATTATTCAAAAAATTACAACAAATGATGTTTCAAATGAATGTTTTGAATTTTTAAATTTTTATTTTAATTCATCTCTTAATAATAGTTTTGAGAATTATTTTAAAACTCCTGAATCGAAAAATATTGTTCATATGTCATTAGTTTATGTAATCTATAATATAATATTCAGTTATAATATTTCATTTGATGAAAATTTTTTTATTATTTGTGAAGATATTTTGTCAAAACTATTAAAATATCATCACAATTCTTATTTAATAATTTGTGAATATATAAATTCAAAAATATCATCAAGTGAAATAGGTAATTTATGGGTAAAAAGATTATCAAAAAAAATAAAAGATAAATTAATTCATTTACATTTAAATAATAAAGAATATCTTCAATTTACAATGAATAATAGTAATAATAATTTACCATCATTAATAAATGAATTAGATTATTATAATGTAACAATTGATAAATATATAAGAGTACTTTTAAAAAATTATTCAAATGATAAATTAAATTCAGATTTTTTTAATTTTTATAAAAATTTAAATTCAATAAAATTAGAAGATTTAAATAAATTTTTCCAAAAAAAAGTATTAAGAATATTAAATAAAAATGCAAGTGTCTTAGGAGGAGATATCAGTTTTTTAGGATACGAACAAGAAAAAATAACATTAGAAAAAAAATCAAATAAAAAATTTACTTTAGTATTAGATTTAGATGAAACTTTAATATCATTTAAAATAAATCCAAAAGAACCTTCAAATGGTTTATTACGTTTTAGGCCAGGTTTAGATATATTTTTAGAGAAAATGAAAATTTATTATGAATTAATAGTTTTTACTTCAGCAACAGAAAAATATGCTGATGTTATTATAAATAATATAGAAAATAACAAAAAAATTTTTGATTATAGATTATATAGAAAACATACTGTAATGTTTAATGGAGAATTAATTAAAGATTTAAGTAAATTAGGAAGAGATTTAAGTAAAATTATTATTGTTGATAATATTAAACAAAATTTTAGATTTCAAAAAGAAAATGGAATTTTTATTAAAGCTTTTTGGGGAGAAGATAAAATGGATAATGCTTTATATTATTTAGGAGATATTTTAGAAAAAATTGCTAAAGATTTTGAAGATGTTAGACAAGGATTAGTTTTTTATAAAGAAGAAATTTTAAGTAAAGTTTCTTCTCATATTGCTTATTATGATAATGAAAAGTAAAGTTTTTAATTCTATAGTTTTTTTATTTTTTTTCGAGGTTATTTATTTATTTTTTTTGAATATTTAATTATATAGATATGTTATTAATATTTCTTTTGAATATTTTTTTTTACAATTTTCAAAAATTATTTTATTATTTTTTTGTAATTATATTTTATATTAATTTATGCTTTTTTTCTTTTAATAATCTTTTTTTTTATTTTTTGCTAATCATATTATAATTATATTCTAAAAATTGATTTGTGTTACGTATAATAGTATATTATTTGTTTCCTTTTAAGATTCATTTTTTTTAATTATTACCTTATTTAATAAATTATTTATATTCTTATTTTTATCTTTTTTTAATATTATTTTTAAAAATTTACATTTAAAAATAAAAATTAACCTTCAAATAAATTAAAAAAAAAATAATTTAAATAATTCCCTCCAAAAAATTAAAAAAAACCAGAAAAATATATTTAAAAAACCCAAAAAACAAAAAAAAAAAATGTCATCATCAAACCAAAAAAGTGACTCAAACGACAGTGATTTAGATTATAATTCTAAAGAAGAATCCTACGGAAATCCTTCAAATCAAACAAGTTCCGAAGCAAAAGAGAAAGAATTCCAAATAGAACAAGAACAAGAAAAAAATCAACTAGCAGCAAAAATAAGAAAAGAGAATGAAAACTTTATGAAAAGTGTAGAAAAAGGAAGAGAAGAAAGATTTAAATTTTTAATAGCCCAAACAGAAATATTTGCTCATTTTTTAATAAATAACAAAATAGAAGGAAATTCTCAAAAAAATAAAAAAAATTCAACTAAAAGGTCAAAATCAAAAAAAAATGAAAAAAATGAAAACATGAACGAATTAGAATTACTTCAACAGAAAAATAACATAGATGAAAACGATATGAAAGAAAAGAAACAAATAACTCGTTTATATTATCAACCATCAATATTAACAGGAGGAAAATTAACATATTATCAATTAGATGGTTTAAATTGGTTAATATCATTATATGAAAGAGGATTAAATGGTATTTTAGCAGATGAAATGGGATTAGGAAAAACTATTCAATCAATTGCATTTATGGCTTATTTAAAATTATATCAAAAAAAAAATGGTTATTTTTTAGTAATTGTACCTAAAAGTACAATGCCTAATTGGTCAAGAGAAACTAAAAATTGGTGTCCTAGTTTAAATATTGTTGTTTTAAATCCTGTTAAAGAAGAAAGAGAAGAGGCTTTAAAAAAAATAATGAAACATAAATTTGAAATTGTTATTACTTCATATGAAGGTGTTAATATTTGTATTAATAAATTAAAAAAAATTAAATGGGAATTATTAATTATTGATGAAGCTCATAGAATTAAAAATGAAAATGCATTATTAAGTAGAAATGTTAGAAATTTAGAAAGTAAATTTAGATTACTTGTTACTGGAACACCTTTACAAAATAATTTACATGAATTATGGGCTTTATTAAATTTTTTATTACCTGATATTTTTTCTAGTAGTCAAGATTTTGATGATTGGTTTGGATTAAATGATAAAAATAATGAAAATGATGATAATAAGAAAACAGAAGAACAACAAGAAGAAAGAAATGCTGAAATAGTACAACAATTACATAAAATATTAAGACCATTTTTATTAAGAAGAACAAAAAGTGAAGTTGAAAAAGCCCTTCCACCAAAGAAAGAAATTCATATTAAAGTAGGTTTAACTGAGCTTCAAAAAAATTTATATAAAAAATTATTAACATCATCACTTCTTCAAGAAAGTAAAACAATATATAAAAATATAATAATGCAATTAAGAAAAGTATGTAATCACCCTTATTTATTTGATGGAGTAGAACAACCAAATCCTCCATTAAATCATTTAGTTTTATATTCATCAAAAATGAGAATTTTAGATAAATTATGTAATAAATTATATAAAAAAAGTCAAATATTAATATTTTCTCAAATGACTCGTATGTTAGATATATTAGAAGATTATTGTATAGAAAGAGGATATAAATTATGTAGAATTGATGGTGATACATCATTAGAAGATAGAGAAACTCAAATATCAGAATTTACAAAAAAAAATTCAGATGTGTTTATATTTCTTTTAAGTACAAGAGCAGGTGGTTTAGGACTTAATTTAATGACAAGTGATACAGTAATATTATATGATTCAGATTGGAATCCTCAAGTTGATTTACAAGCAATGGATCGTGTTCATCGTATTGGACAAACTAAACCTGTTTTAATTTATCGTTTAATATGTGAAAATACAATTGAAGAGAAAATAATTGAAAGACAAGCTATGAGATTAAAATTAGATTCTTTAGTAATTCAACAAGGAAGAGTTTTAAAAGGTGGTGAAAGCTTTACTAAAGATCAAATGAAAGAAATGATACAATATGGTGCTGATGCTATTTTTCGTGCTGGTGATGAATTTAAAGATGAAGATATTGATATTATTTTAGAAAGAGGTGAGAAACAAACTAATATTTTTTTTGAAGAAGCTGAAAAACAAGCAAAAAGTAAAAGTAATTTATTATTAAATTTTTCATTTGAACCAAGTGATTTATATAAATTTGAAAATGAAGATTATTCAAAAAAAAGAAAAGAAGAAGCTGATAAAGCTTTATCTAAAGCTTATGCTGAAGAATTAGAAAATGAAAATAAAATATTATCAACTAGAAGAGAAAGAGGTCATGTTAATTATAATGTTGATCAAACTCAAAGTCAATTATTAAATAATAAATTACAGAAAAAAAAAATTAAAACTGCAAAAATTCCTATTTATCATTTATATAAAAATCGAGATAGAATAATTGAATTAAAACAAAAACAAATTAATTATTTTTTAGAAAATAATAAAAAATTACCTGAAAAATTTGATGAAGATCCATCAATTATTGAAGGATTAAATGATAATGAAATAATTGAATTAACTGATTTATTTAAAACTGGTTTTCCTGATTGGGAAAAAAAAGAATATGAAACATTTTTAAATAAAACTGAAGAATTAGGAAAAGAAGAAATTGAAAAAATTGCTTTAGAAATACCAACTAAAACTTTAGAACAAGTAAAAGAATATTCAAAAGCTTTTTGGGAAAGAATATCAGAAATACCAGATGGACAAAAAATATTGAGAAATATTGATAAAAAAGAAAAATTAGAAAAACAAAGAGAATTATCAATTAAATTAATTAATAAAAAATGCGAAAATATAAATAGAGAATATGATGAAATTAAAATTGCTTATCCTAATAATAATCATCAAAGTGAATATTCATTTGAAGAAGATCAATATTTATTATATATTACTAATAAATGTGGATATGGGAATTGGGATGATATTATTAGAGAAATTAAATTAAGTGAAGATTTAATGTTTAATTATTATTTAAAAAGTAGAAATAAAGGAGAAATACAAAAAAGAGTTGATTATTTAGTTAAAGTTTTAGAAAAAGAATTTGGACATTTAAATTTTGATAATTCAAATAATAATAGTACTGTTAATTTAGTTAAAATGGAAAATAGTTCTAAAAAAGATAAAGAAGTTTTAAGTATTAATAGTGAAAGGAAAGATGATGGGAAAAATAATATTGATATTGAAAAAATGGATATTGATAGTGAAAGAAAAGATGATAAAATTAAAATGGATATTGAATTTAATCATTAAATTATGTATTAATTTATTTATATTTTTTATATTTTTTCATTTATTAAAACTCTTAAAAAAAATAAATTTTAATAAAAAACTGATTATTTTAAAAAATTAAAAAAAACTAAAAAAAAATTCAAAAAAAAAAAAACATTTATTTCAATATCAATAATAAATTAAATTAATATTGTAAATGGAAAATAATAATAAGAAAAATTTAAATGACCAAAGTAATTCAACTCACTTTCATAGTCATAAATACATATCTCAAAAGCATAATTCTCATAAAATAAAAAAGAAAACCGGAAATGCATGTTACTGTTTAAATCTCTTAGAGCAATATGGTTCAATAAACATAATAATACCTTTAAACAATTATAAAATATACATATCAAAAATGAAATTAATACAATTTAATGATCACTTTGATGAATTATTAGAAAAAGGTCAAAAAATAAAAAATGACAATGATGAAAATTATTTATCAATTCCAGATAAGACATTTTATTATCAAAGATATTATTATTATTCAAAATATGATGAAGGAATAAAAATGGATTATGAAAGTAAAAAATAAAATATATAATTTAATATATTAAAAATAGGCTGGTGGTCAGTTACTCCTGAAATAATTGCAGAATATACTTCAAAATTAATTCAAAATTATTCTGTTATTGATGGATTTTGTGGAAGTGGTGGAAATGTTATTCAATTTTCAAAATATTGTAATAAAGTTTTTGCAATTGATATTGATGATAAAAAATTAGATATTTGTAAAAATAATTGTAAAGTTTATAATTGTAAAAATAATATTAGTTTTATTCATTGTGATTTTTTACAAATTGATAAATATGAAAAAGAAAAAGTTTATGCAGATTTTATATTTTTATCTCCTCCTTGGGGTGGAATACAATATAAAAATAGTGATGTTTATTCTATTAAAAATTTAATGACTCCTAATATTTATGATATTGTTAAAATGAGTTTAAAAGTTTCTAAACATATTATGTTTTATGTACCTAGAACTCTTTTACTTGAAGAATTATTTGATATTTTATCTGAAATTAATAAAAGTGATAGAATTTTTTTTGATGTTCATATTTTGAAAAGTGCAAATAAAATTAAAGCTCTTTTAATTATTTTTGGTTATGATATTAATTGTAAAATTGAAGAAAAAGATATTTCTGATTATTTAAAATGTATGTATGAACCTTTTAATATTTCTGATAGAAATATTGAAATTTTATGTGCTATGAGTAAAATTATTGGAAATTTTAAATTTTTTCATAATGAAATTGAATTTAGAAAAGATTTGTTAAGTGAAGGAAATTGTTGTGAAAGTGATGTTGGATTTTCTTTAGTTAAATACTTCTTTAATAAAATATTAACTGATCAAGAAAAAATTAAATTGAAATCTTTAAATATTTTCAATCCTAAAATAATTCATAGAAAAAAATCTAATCATATTAATAAAAAAAGTAATAATATAATTCATAATAGTATAAATTATATTTATAATAATAATAATAATAATAATATTAAAGAAAAAGAAAAAACAATAATAAAACCTTTAAATCAAATAATTATAAGTAATAATAGTTTTAATGTACCATCATCTCCATCAATTTCTACTAATTCTTCTACTGGAAGTAATATTAGTAGTAATATAAAACATTTGTGGATACTTGAAGAAATAAATGAAATTTCTTTTCAATTCTTATCGACTTCTGTGTGATTGATATTTGTCATATAATTATAAAAAATGTATATAATTCTATATATTAAACTTTTATTTTATAAATAAACATACCTCTAGGTTTAAAAGTATATTTATGTTTTATTTTTTTTAGTTATTATGTTAATCATTTAAACAAGAATTAATGTTTTTATAAATTTTTAATTATTAGTGAAAAAAAGGATTAAAAATAATAATTAAGATATATTGGTATTTAAAGTAAAAAAGTACTTATAATTAAATATTAATTGATATTTGTAAAGAATATATTTTATATATAAAAATAATATTTATGATTATAATTTAAATAAAATAGTTGTTTACTTTTTTTAAAAATAAAAAGTCTTCACAATAACCAAAAATAAATTAAACAAAATTAATCATATATTTCTTATAATATACTAATTTAATAATTGATTTATTGTTAATAAAAATTTTATAAATTTAAAATCAAATTAAATTTAAATTTCAAATTATATATTAATATCTAATTATTAAAAAAAATGATATAAAAAAATTTATTATAGCCTCCTACCGGGCTCGAACCAGTGACCTCCCGCTTACTAAGCGGGTGCTCTACCACTAAGCTAAAGAGGCAACTTTGAAAATATTTAAATAAAAATATATATGAAAAAAATATTCATTTCTTCATTTATTTATTTTAAATTGTTTTATTTACATTTAATAAAAGAAATTTTATAATTAAAGGAAAAAAGATTTTTTTAAATATACATGAAATTTATTTATAATTTTTTTTATTATAAGTACTGTATTATTTTTTTATTTTTATTTGATAATATTTATTGAAATTAAAACCAAACAATTGATATTTGTTCAATAATTTAAAAATTAATTCAAATATATAATTTTGTATATTTTTATATTTAATTCAACTAGAAATGAAATTAAATATTTAGTTAATGATTTTATTTCATAAATTATTTTTATATTTAATTTATTAATTTTTAATTATATTTTTATATTTATTTTTATTCTTCTCCTTCAATATTTTTTGTTTTTTTAATTTTCAATTATAAATGAAATTATTTTTTATTATTATTAAGACATTTCTAAATTTACAATTACTTAAATTACAATAATAAAATATATAAAAATATAAAATTATGTTTTTTTAAAATTAAAACAGAAAAATTGTATAAGAAAAATTTCAATTTTATTTAAAAATATAAATTAAAATAAATATGTTAACAAAATCAAACACAATGAAAATAGAAAGAAAAATAAAAAATAAATCACTTGTAAAAACTCCAAGTATAACTACGAGACTTCCTTCAAAAAAAAAAATAGACTTGCAATCAACAAAAGAAAAAAAAGAAATATTTAAATCTATAACTAAAAACAGTCATTCAATTACATCAAAAGATGATATTAAAAAAAAAGTTATGCATAATCATTCAAAAAATAATAATAAAATATTATTAAATAATTATAACAATCAAGTTTTAGGAACATCAAATTGTGTTCTTCCTACAAATTATACTGATAAAGAAGAAGAAAAAAAAAGAGTTTTATCAAATGAAAATTTGAATAAAGAAGAAAAAAATTTAAGATATTTAGGAAATTTATTTAGAAAATCAAATTTAAAAAGAACAATTATAATTGATAATGAAGGGAATAATAATTTAAATTTAAATAAAAATATATTTTTAGATAGTAAAGAAAAAAAAATTAATCTTCAAAAAGTTAAAAATAATATTAATTGTTTTAGACATGATAATACAAAAAATGTAGTAAATGAAAATAAAATAAAAAAAAAAAAAACTCATAATAAAGTTATAAGTGATAATATTGTTCCTTCCTCAATTAAATTAAAAGAAATTAAATTTTCAAAAGAAAATGATCAAAGATTAAAAGAATACGGAAAAATTTTTAATCTTTTAAATACTAATATTGAAGAAATGAAAGATATGTTTAGAAAATCTCCTTTAAAAAAAGAAGATGAATATAATTTTTGTAATAATTTAAAAATAAAAAAAAATAAAAATCAAAGTAATATAAATTTCAATAAAAATAGCCAAAATTATTTTAAAAATATACAAATTTTCTCAGAAGAAGATAAAGAAGAAATTAATAAAATTCAACCTTATGAATATGATAAAAAAGAAAATAAAGAGAATTCATTTTTAGAAAGTTGTTTACAAGAAGATTTTTATAAAAATTTTGTAGATGAAAATCAAGTAAGACAAGTAAATATAAGTAATTGTTCTTTTGATTTTTCTTCAGTAATATCAAATAAAAGTGATTCAATTATAATAAATACAAATTCAGATAAAACACAATGTGAAATGGATGAGAATTTAAATGAGAATAATAATTATATTCATAATTTTGAGATTAATCCTCATACTTTAATAAGTAAAAAAAATGAAAATAAAACTTTAAATAAATGTAAAAATGGAAGCAAAAGTACTTCAAATCTAAACTTATCAAATGATAAATGTTCTGTGTTTTGAAAAAAAAAATTTATTATATATAAATATGAAATATATGTGTATAAATAAATATTTATATTTTTTTCCCATTTTTGTATCTAAGTATACAAGAACAAAATTAAATATAAAAAAAGATTAACTGATTTTTTTAATATATTTTGAGCAATAATTTTAATTTTTTTTCATAAAATATAGAGAATTATAAAATGGATTTTTTTTTTATTTTATTTTTTTATTTATTATAGTTTCAATTTATTTTTATAATATTTTTATTTATTTAATAAAACTTATTTACTTATTTATTTTTCTTGTAATTTTTTTTATAAAGAAAAATCATTTTTATACATTCTTTTTAATATAAAATCAGTAATTTGTTAAAAGTATAAAAAAATAAAATTATATATATCCAAAATTATTATTTTTATTGTGATAAAGGATTATTATTTATCATTAAATTCATATTATTAGAAAATTGATTATTTGTTATATTATCATTTTTCATTTGTCCTGTTACAGCATTAAATCCAATTTTTTCAATAAAATTAATAACATGTTTAGAAAATCCATCTCTTTTTTTTAAAGCTTGAGAACTAATAATTCTTTTAATAATAAGTTCTTTTTTTTCTTGATCAGAATATTCAATAATTTTCTGAACAACATAATTACCAAATTTATCTTTAACTAACCCTAATAAACTATTATGAACATTATCATCAATAGTAATAACTTCATCAATAATACCATCTCTTTGTTCTTTATTACCATAATGTAAACATCTTTCAATAACATTAGAAGCAAATTTATGAATAGACATATCAAATATTTTTCCTTTTAAAGCTTGAAATATTTCATTACATCTTTCCCCATTTCTCTTTTCTAAAACATGTTGAATTACATAATTTCCATATTGATCATGACATAATTCAATAATAGATTTATTTATTTCTTCTAACATTTTATTTTTTTCTTCTTCATTACAATAATCAAATATTTTCTGAATTACTCTACATCCATATTGATGAATACATAATTCATAAACATGTGATAAAACAACATTAAATAATTCACTTAATTCATTTGGTTTTAATTTTTCTATTAATTTTTGAATAACATGATTTCCATTTTGATCTTCTATACATTTTAAATAATAATCATTTAATTCTAAAACTATTTCAGATATATTATTATTATTTATTACATCAATTATTTTTTGTATTACTCTACAACCATACATATGAAGAGATAATTCATAAAATTTTCCTTTTAAGGAATCAAATATAATATTATTTTTCTCATCATTTTTAAAATCTAATATTTTTTGAATTGCATAATTACCAAAAACATCTTTTGATAAAGATAATATTTCTGGTTGTAATTTATCAAATATTTTATCTCTTTCTTCTTCAGTGCATTCTTCATATTTTTTTTGAATTAATCTACTTCCTGAGTGTTCTTTACTATATTCTACTGCTTTTTCTATTATTTCATTCATTGATGGTTCTTCAATTTGTTCTTTTTTTACATTTTGTAAATTAAAGTTTAAATCATTTCTAATATTATTATTTCCAATATTAAAAATATTATTCATCATAATATTTTGATTTAAATTCTTATTACTATTTTTCTTTTTTGATTTAGCTTTTGTTTTATTATTAATTGATTTATTATTTAAAATATTATTCATATTCATTCCCATATTCATTTGATCCATTCCAAGCATATTAAATCCCATTCTATTCATATTATAATTATTCATTCCCATATTTAAATTATTCATATTTGAAAAAGTATTCATATTTTTAAAAGCATCCATATAATTATTTCCATAATAATTATTAAATATATTATTTCCATTATTGAAATTATTATTATTTTGAAATAAAGGATCATACATATTTTGGTTCATTAAAGAATTTTGATTAAAGTCATTATTCATTATATTCATTTGATTTTGATTAAAGTTATTAAAATTAATCATTGGATTATTTATATTCATATAATTTGACATTGGATTATTCATATTATTTATTTGCATTCCCATATTATTTTGTTTTTTTGAAGATTTTTTACTTTTCTTATTCATATTATTATTATTAGAAATTATATTTTGTTTATTAAATTGATTCATAAAATCATTATTTCCATCATCCCAATTATTCATATTCATCATTTGATTATTATTATTATTATTATTCATATCATTATTATATAAATTAAAAGGAGAATAATTTTGATTTTCATTATTCATAGGCTCTAAAGAAAGATTATTCATCATATCTGTTAAATTATTTGTATTATTTAAATCTGATGGATTTAATCCTTGATTCATAAAATCAAATTCTTGATTTTGTTTATATGTTGGTTTTGGTAAACCTTCATTTTTTGGTTTTATTGAATTATAATATATATAATAATTATATGAACTAATATAATCATTTGGTTCTCCATTTTCATTTCCAAAATTCTAATTAAAAATTTATTATAAATTTTTATTTTTACTATTTCATCCATTCCAGTTTTTGAATCTAATCTATTTTCTCTATTTGGATCTATTAATTTTTGTTGATTCTTTAAATCATTTGAAAATTGAATGTTCATTTTTTTAAAATATTTAAAATAAAAATTTCATATTTTTATATTAATTTAAGTCAGTTTAAGATATTTTATTGGAGAACATTATAAATATTTATTATAATTAATATTATAAAATGAATAAATAAAAATAAATAATAATAAATTAATTTAATATAAAAATGTTTACAGACCCAGATAATTATAATCAAAGAGACACAGAAAGAGATTTTCCAACATTTGGTGAATCATCAGAAATTAAAAAAAGTTTAAAATTAAAAAAAAATAATTATCCAATATATCCAAATAATACAGAATTTACATCATTTGGTTCAAAAAATCAAAATTTAATAAATACAATAAATAATATAAAAGAAGATAATAATAATAATTTAAATGAAAAAATAGTAGAATCATCAACAATAGAAAATTGGTTAAATAAATTCAAATGTAATTTATCATTTCTCGAAGAATATTTTAACATAGATACAGAAGAAATAAAAGAAAGATTAATATCATCAATAATACCTTTAAATAATAAATTTTATAATTTAGTAGAACCAAAACCAGATTTATATGGAACAATATGGATATATACAACATTAATATTTGTTATTTCAGCATCAGCTTCATTAACCAAATATTTAAAAGGAATAAATAATGAAGATTATTTTCAACAATTTATTCCAATTGCAGCTTATGTTATTTATGGAATAGGATTTTCTCTTCCTTTAATTATTTATATTTGTTTTTATTTATTTGGAAGTAATGTTTCTTTTGTTTTAATTTTATGTATTTATTCTTATTCTTTCACTATTTATATTCCTGTTATGATTTTATGCATTCCTATTGAAAAATTACAATGGATTTTTCTTCTTTTTGCTATTTTACATTCTACTACTTTCTTACTTATTAATTTTTGGAATGAATTAAATAAATTTATTGATAGTAGAAAATATTTTATTTTGGGAATAATTTGTATTTTCCAAATTTGCCTTTATATTATTCTTAAAATTAAATTCTTTAAACATATTAAAATTACTATGAATAGTTGAATAATATTTTTTTATTATATTAATAATAATATTATGAATGGGTTATTATTTAATTAACTTTTCAATATTTGTATATAGATATTATGTAATAAAATTTTTTAAAATTTATTATTTTGTTATTTCTAAATAATTAAGTTTATTATATTTTAAAAAATGATGGATATTGATTATGAAGTTTTAATGAATTCAAAAAAAATAGATATTAATTCAAAGAAAATCACAAATGAACAATGGAATACAGAATTATCAAAAATAAGAATAAAAAAAGAAAATATGAATCAATTAGTAGCAAATTATTTAATTATTGAAGGACATAAAAATGCACTTTTAAAATTTATTGAAGAAGCAAAAGTTAAAATAGAATACGATGAAAATTTATTAGATAAAAGAGTAAAAATAAGAAATTTAATATTAGAAGATAATATACAAGAAGCAATAAATGAAATAAATAATATTAATAGTGAAATTTTAGAAAAAAATCCAAATATTCATTTTGAATTAAAAAAGCAAAAATTAATAAGTTTAATTAAAGAAAATAAAGTAGATGAATCATTAGAATTTGCACAAAAAGTTTTATATCCAATAACTCAAAATAATCAAAAAATGTTATCTGAATTAGAAAAAATAATGAGTCTTTTAGCTTTTGAAAATATATCCCAATCACCTTTTAAAGATATTGGAACTAAAGTTAATTTAAAAACTTTAGCTTCTATTGTTAATTTAACTATATTATCTGAACAAAGTCAACCTTGTGATTTAATTTTACCTTTAGTTTTAAAGTTATTAAAATTTTCTCAAAAAGAATTAAAAAAAGAAATTGAATTTCCTGAAATTATTAGTATTTGCCCTTTTAAATTTAGTAAAGTTGAAATTAATAATAAATAAATTTAATTAAATTTAAAAAAAATGCAATTATTTTTTAAGAGTAATATTTTATTATTTTACTATATATTTTTTCCACTATTTTAATTAAATTTTCATTCTTTTGATGATTTAAAGATATTAAATCATAATCTATTATTACTCTTAAATCTTTCTTTTTAATTAAAAAAGTATTTAATAATTTATTTAATAAAATATTTTTCCTAGGATGAACAATAAGATTATTAATCATTTCTTTTAAAAATAAAAATTTTTTTTCAAAAGTAGTATATTTATTATTAGTAAGATAAATTAAATAATCACAATAAGATTTAAAATTTAAAGAACCTTCAAAAGGAATTTTTATACTTTTTAAAATTAAAAAAACAAGTTCTTTATCAATATTAAAAGATAAATCTTTATGAAAAAAAATAAATAATATAGTAAATAAATAAGAAATAGAAATACTTTCATCAGAACTATTCATTAAATTGATAAATTGAAATTTATTATTAGAAAACATAATAAATTCTTTAAAAAACTCACTCATAGCTTCTTTAAAATTTTTAATTTTTAAAACAAAAGAAAAAGTTTCATTTTTTTCATTTTTACAAAAATTATAAAAATCTTTACAAAATTGAATTTGTGTTTGATCAAAAACATTACTTAAAAAAGCTAAAAATAAAAATTGTTTTTTTAATTGAATAATAGGAAAATCACTCATTTCATTAAATAAAATATAATTTAATTTCAAAAAAATAAAATAACCGGCTTCACTATCAGTAATAAATTTATTAGTTTTATTAATAATAAAATTATTAATATTTTGATTAATATCATAAAATAAAGTTTGATTATCTTCAATAAAATCTTCATCTTCATTTAAAATAGTATTTTCTTCTTCAATATTAATAATTCCTAAAGGAGATTTTAAATCATCCATTAATTTTAATTTTTTAACTTCTAATTTATTTCTTGGAGGAGCTATTATATCCTTATCTTCAATTGATATTTTTACTTTATTATTTATTTTTGGAAATTTAGGACTTAATTTATTTAAATTAGTATATTTTGAACTTTGAATTATTCCACTTAAATCATAATCTATTTTATATTCTGATTCATCTTTTGAATTTGAATAAAAAGAAAATTTCTTTAAATTTCTTTGTTTAGTATTATTTGATGATATTTCATTTTCTTTTTCTGTTTCTAATACACTTTGTTCTGTTAAAAAATTAGTAGTAATATTTTTTTTACTTGAAAACATTTCAAATGAATTAAATTTACTTTGTAATTCTTTATTATTGAAAAAATCCTTATTAATATCTTTAAATACATTTGATGAAATTGATTTACTTTTTGGATCATTATGATTATCACATCTATCAATATTTTTTCTTTCTTCTTCTAAATCACTATTACTTATTTTAACATATAAAATATTATTTTTTATATTTGGTTTATTTAATTGCTCATCTGAAGTTATTAAATTTAAATGTTGATTAAATATATTTAATTTATATGAATGTTTATCGATATCTAAATTTAATTTTATACAAACTTGATAACATAGTTCTTCTAAATTATTTATTAAAATATCGTTAAATGAAGGTTGAGGAATATTATATTTATTATTTATATTTTTATTATTTATTGGATAATATAATGTTAAATAAGTATTTTTTATTTCTTTTAATGATTCTGGTAATATAATAAATATTGTTCTTAATGAATATATTATTTTTCCTTGTTTTACTAATTTTGATTGAATATTAAAATAATTTTCTCTGTTTTCACTTATACAATTTGAATTGAAAAAACTTCTTTTTAAATTAATTTGCTTATTCATTATTTTTAATATTAAAAAAAAATTAAAAATTTAAATGAAAAATCTTTTTATTAATTATTCATTTTATTATTTTCATTATTATTTTCTATTATTACTTCTTTTTTTTCTGAAATAATTGTATTTGAAGATAAATTGAAAATAGTAATTAATATATTATTTAAAACTAAATTTTTATTGCCTTTTTTTCTTTTCTTCTTCTCACTCTACCTCTTTATTTTCATTTAATTTATAAATATTATTTTTATCATTTTTTAATTTAAAATTTTTTTCTTTTTCATTTATAATTTTTTTTTCCTTTTTCTTCTTTTTTTTAAGAGAATTATTATTAAAATTATATTTTCATTTTCTTTATTTTCATTTTTTTTCAATAAATTTAATCCAATTTTTTTGTCAAATAAATTTTTATTTATACCAAAGAAAACTTTTATCTTCTACTTTTTCATTATTATTTATCATTAAATTTTTATTTAAATTTTTTCTTTATTATTTTTCTCATCTTCAAAATTAATAAAAGTTGAATTTGATTTTATTCAATTAGATTATAAATTGTTTATTATTTTGGTTTAAATTATTTAATAGATTATAAATATATATTAAACTAAAAAAGATAATCATTTCGTTCAAAAAAAAAATTATAAAAGTTTTTTTAAAAAAAACATTTAAAAAATAAATAAATAAAAAACCATTTTCTCAAAAAAAGAATTATAATTTTGTAAATTATTATATTCCTTATTTATCCTTTCAACCAATTCTTTACTTT
>JAEEGK010009433.1_pt1 | contig 22794 bp, 10 predicted proteins | sample 8958771 | NCBI WGS metagenome assembly JAEEGK01 (sample SAMN16246547, study PRJNA631951) | gut metagenome | biome: gut microbiome; feature: rumen; material: SC-attached | host: Bos | place: Iran: Karaj | collected 2018-10 | reverse complement strand
GGAGGCACTGCCTACCATCAGCATCGATCAGCCTACCATGTCGATGCTCTTCACGATCAACAACTCACCATTCTTTGGCAAAGAGGGTAAGTTCTGCACTTCCCGCCATATCGCCGACCGCCTGTCGAGGGAGCTGGAGAAAAATCTGGCGCTCCGCGTGGAGCAGAAAGAGGGCACCACCGACCAGTGGATTGTAAGCGGACGTGGCGTGCTACATCTCTCTGTGCTCGTTGAGACGATGCGCCGTGAGGGCTATGAGCTGCAGGTGGGTCAGCCTCAGGTGATTTACAAGGAAATCAACGGCAAAAGATGCGAGCCTATCGAGGAACTGACCATCAATGTACCGGAAGAGTTCGCCTCGAAGATGATTGACATGGTGACGCGCCGCAAAGGCGAGATGCAGTCGATGGAAGTGCAGGGCGACCGGGTGAACATCGAATTTGAGATTCCATCCAGAGGCATCATCGGTCTGCGCACCAACGTGCTGACTGCCAGTCAGGGCGAGGCCATCATGGCTCACCGATTCAAGAACTACCAGCCCTACAAGGGTGAAATCAACCGGCGCACGAACGGCTCGATGATCTCTATGGACACCGGCACCGCAGTTGCCTACGCCATTGACCACCTTCAGGACCGTGGCAAGTTCTTCATCTTCCCGCAGACCGAAGTGTATGCCGGAATGGTGGTTGGCGAACACGTACATGAGAACGACCTGGTCATCAATGTGACGAAGACGAAGCAGCTGACCAACGTACGCGCGTCGGGTACCGACGAGAAAGCACGCATCATCCCGCCGATTGAGCTGACGCTTGAGGAGGCACTCGAATACATCAAGGAGGACGAATACGTGGAGGTGACACCCAAGAGCATGCGCATACGAAAGATTATACTCGACCATCTGGAGCGCAAACGCGCCAACAGGGAATAAAAAAAGCACCATGAGGTGCTTTTTTTTATGTATTGTTTTCAGATTGTTGATTTTATTTATTAACTTTGCTAATTAAAATATGTGACACTTAAAACCAAAAGAAAAATATGAAGAAATTACTTTTTGCTGCCATGTTGTTCATGGCATCGTTAAGCACATTCGCCGATGAGGGAATGTGGATGATTTGCAATTTGTCGGCACACACCGACTCTGTGTTGAAAAGCATGGGACTGGAGCTGACCCATGACCAGATTTACAGCAAGGACCACCCCTGTCTGAACGATGCTATCGTACAGTTCGGAGGGTTCTGTTCTGGCGTTGTCGTAAGCAACGACGGTCTGGTGTTCACCAACCACCACTGCGGCTACAGCTCCATCCAGGACCACTCCACTCCAGACCATGACTACCTGAAAGACGGCTTCTTCGCCAAGACATTCGCCGACGAGCTTCCAAACGAGGATCTCTATGTGGACTTCCATATCGGAACAACGGAAGTGACCGACCAAATCACAAAACATTTCACTCCCGGAATGGACCGCAAACGCAGAAGCGAAGTGGCTGACTCTGTTATCAAAGAGATGACCGACGCAATCGACGACCCCGACAAAGGCATCCATTCTGCTGTGGTGCCTTACTATAAAGGCAGCAAGTATTTCCTCAGCATCTACTTGAAATACAGCGATGTGCGATTAGTATTCGCACCACCTTCATGTCTTGGCAAGCACGGCGGTGACACCGACAACTGGATGTGGCCGCGTCAGACATGCGACTTCTCTGTGTTCCGCATCTATGCCGACAAGGACAACAAGCCGGCAGAGTACAGCAAGGACAACGTGCCATTCCATCCCAAGAAATATGCGGTGGTGAGCACACAGGGCTACCGACCGGGCGACTTCTGCATGACCTTTGGCTATCCAGGATCCACCGAACGCTATCTCAGCAGCTTCGGCATCGACCACACGGTGGATTGTCAAAACATACCGCGCATAGCTGCCCGTGAGGTGAAGCAGGAGGTGATGAAGAGCGCCATGAACTCAAGCGACGCACTCCGCATCATGTATTCATCGAAATATGCAGAAAGCTCCAACTACTGGAAAAACTCCATCGGACAGAACAAGGCGCTGAAAGACCTGAACGTGGTGGCAGAGAAGCAGGCAACAGAGCGTGAAATCATGGACTGGGTGCGTCAGGATGCCGGACGTCAGGCAAAATACGGCACGATGCTCGACTCCCTGAAAGTGATTTACGACCGCACAAAAGACCGCGACTATGCCTACACGATGTGGGAGGAGTGCTTCTATTCAGGCAGCGACGTGCTACAGTTTGCCATCAAGCAGTTCCTCGGCATCATGAAGGAAGACAAGCCGAACCTGAAGAAAGACGTGGAGAAAGCTTACCGCGACATCGACCTCGCCACCGACAAGAAGCTGTTCATCGTGTCGCTGAAATGCTACCGTGAGCATGTGGGCGAAGAGTACTGGCCTGAGTTCTACAAAGAAATCGACAGTGAGCTGGGCGGCGACATTGAGAAGTTCGCGGACATGATTTACGACAAGACCATCCTGACCAAGCCGGAGGAGATGAAGACCATGCAAGACCTGAACGAATATCTCGGAAAAGACCCGATGTTCGCCGTGGCATTGTCGGCTATCATGCAGCTCTATGGCATGTATGGCAGCGATGAGGCTGAGGAATACGAGCGCCTGCTGGGCGACGCGCTCCGCGAAATGAACGCCGACAAGGAATATTATCCTGATGCCAACTTCACACTCCGTATGAGCTACGGCATGGTAGAGGGTTACACCACAAACGAGGGTGTGACCTATGAGTGTTTCACCCCGTCGAAGTCGATTATCGAGAAATACGAGAAACGTGGCAACAACGACGACTACGACCTGACGGAGCCTGTGTATAAATGGCTGAAGAAAGGAAAATACGGCAAGAAATACCTCGACAAGAAGGACAAGGACATGCACCTCTGCTTCCTGACAAACAACGACATCACAGGCGGCAACTCCGGTTCGGGTATGTTCGATGGTAAGGGAAGACTCATCGGACTTGCCTTCGACGGCAACTGGGAAGCCATGTCGGGCGACATCCTGTTCGACGACAAGCTGCAGCGTACCATCGGTGTCGATATCCGTTTCGTGCTCGCTGTCATCGAAAACTACAGCAAGGGCAAACGGCTCATTCAGGAACTCACCATTGAGTAAGAGTTGTCAGTTTTTAGTTTTTTCTCTGATTTCTCTGAATAATCTGATTACTCCCAATTCTCTGATTACTCCGAATAATCCGATTACTCCGAATAATCCGATTACTCCGATTCCCATCAACTTTTTTAAAAAACCTAACTGACTAACACCAATAGAGAGATGAAAAGGATATTAACAAAAACAAGGATGACGGCATTGCTGCTGTCGGTCATGTCAGCATGCCCTGCCATGGCCAACGGCAGCAAGACCATCTATCACTTCGACATCAGCCGCACGCTGACCCAGACCACGCCTACTGTCTGCGCCACCAACGCAAGCGTGCTGGGGACGAAGCTGAACTGCGCCGCCCAGGGGTCGTTCAGCACCGCCATGTCGTCACAGGCCGTGAAGTTCTACTCCATCAACCCATCCACAGGCAAATACAACTACGGATCGTCGCTCAGCCCATACGGAAACTATTTCACTGCAGCAGGACTGGCAGTGAACACAGCGAACCGTAACCGTGCGATTGCATCGGCATTCGACGACAAATCGGGTTTCAGCATCACGACGGTGGAAGGGAAGGTGGAAGAAGGCAACACCTATCAGTGGAAGCAGGCGTTGGTGAACGTGAATACCAACGACACCATCGAATTCCATTTCGAGCTGACTATCGGCAATGAGGAAAGCATGGATACAGACATGCCGGCGTTCAACCACCGCCCCGACCGCATCGACGCATGGATTGCCGACCCGATGGTTCGACTGAACGAAGGAGAGGAAGAGCGCAACAACTGTATGCAGGCTGCCCCAGGCGATGCCATCACCTTCGGATTCCGCATGAAGAACGACGGTGAAAGTGCACGTTTCAACGTTAAGGGACCTGACGGTAAGTCGCTACGGGTGTATGATGACGGCGATTTCACGATGACCAGCATCACCACAGACAACGCAGGTGAATACACCATGAGCGTCATCCTTACAGACGCGGACGGTAAACGGAAATCTCAGACATGCAAATTCTACGTGGATGTGCAAACTCAACAAGGTGAGCGTTTCGACTGGAAATCACACACACCATACTGGAGCTACGACTTCCGCGACGAATACCCCAACGGCTTTCCTCAGCCGACAAAAGTGCATAACTTCACCCAGAAGAACGGCAAAGCCGCCAATGTGGTTGAAGGCGAATGGTGGTCGGTGTTCTGGGGCGACAACCTGAACAGTGCAGTCGGAGCCAACGACTACAACGCGATGACGAACATGATGAAAAAATACGATGTGGATTTCGCCTATATCCGCGACGAGATGGGCTGGCCGCCCGACATCAACGCCCGGCAGGGGTGGAAATCGTTCGTCTATGTCTTCGGATCGGGACTGAATAACGACAACGAGTCGAACACCACGCAAGGCGGGTATCAGAGCAGCACTTACACCGACGGCCGCTCATGGCCGTGTGTGTGGGCTTCATACTATCCCGTGAGCCGCTTCCGCGACGATGCCGACAAGAAATGGAACGACGGTGACTATCAGCGTGAGGCGATGGTCCACGAGGGCATCCATGCCCTGTTTGCCGACCTCGACGGGGTGAAACGCTCAGCATGGTTTCACGAGGGTGGCAACGTATGGCTGCAGATGGCGATGAACGCGAAACGCGACAACGTGTATGGATCGCCTGGCTGGCTGGGCGTGGGCAACCTCATCTGTCCGTTCATGCCTATCGAGTGTTACTCCGGTTGGCTTCAGGACGGATCGTTCGGAGGCCCGAGCGCAGAGGGAGTGAACATGTATGAGGGGGGGCAGCAGATATGCACATGGCGAAATCTCATCGGCGGTGTGCAATACGGCGAGGTGTTCCCCCTGTTCCTCGGTGAATGTGTGGGCGAAGGGTCCGTGCCTTGGATATGGCGTTACTGCCGCAACCGCGTGCTGGAAGGCATCGCTAACGGCAACAGCCAGGAGAAAGTGGCAGGTATAGGCGACGAAGCGATGCGAAGTCTCATCCTTCAATACCGCGCACGGCTTGCCACGATGGACTTTGGAGGATTCTCACCCGGCTGCCGTAACCTGCTCAACACTTATTTCGGAACGACGGTGAAAGCGGAGTTTTCGCCTTACTGGATTGACGTGCCCCCATTTAAGCTTACACCCTATCAGACCTTGGAACAAAACGACGCGGAAGGGTGGATGGCACCCGACACCATCACCAACCCGGGCTGGAGCGGCGGCAACATCATACCTGTGCATGTGGGCAAAGAGGGATGCGAGGTGTTCTTCCGCCCGGAGGACGACCAGATGATGGCGCAGCTGTGCTATCGCACCGCCACCGGCGAGACGGTATATAGCCAGCCTGTAAGATGCGGAAAGATGAAGCTGACTTGGGACGAGAGCGACGCACCCGCCAACGACGTGGCATTCATCGTGGTGGCGAACACCGACTATATCTACACCGGAGATGCTCAGCGCAAGAAACACTGGGACTACCGAATCAAGTTGGGTGACGGTGCCTATCAGGTGGCATCGAAAGATGTGAAATGGTATTTCTATGAGCAGAAACTGACCGACAACACCTATATCCCGACGGGCATCAACAGCATGGAGGCTGGTGCAGGAAGCAAAGACGCAACGCCGGCCATCAGAATTCTTTCTGGCGTGCTCCATGCCGGACAGCAGGTACTGCTCGACTTGGGCGGGATTGATCCCGCAAGCGTGACAGCCCATCTGGTGGGCGTGAGCGGCATACTCATCGAAGAGCAGAAGGTCAGCCCTTCAGCCACCATCCAACTGCCAGCCAGCCTGCCACGTGGCATGTATATCCTTGCGCTCCACCACGACGGACGCATCGACACCTTCAAAGTGTATGTGGAATAAAACGGTTCTATAGCCACTATAGAATCTATAGTTACTATAAAATCTATAATTCTATAATATAAAGCATTAATCTCTAAACAATACAACAATCATGGCAAACAACACAAAGGGGCTGAGAATTCAGCTGATTATCATGAACTTCCTGCAGTTTGCGGTATGGGGAGCCTACCTCACCTGCATGGGCAACTATCTGGGAAGCGCCGGACTGGGTGCTGAAATATCTTGGTTTTATGCCATCCAGGGCTTCGTGTCGATTTTCATGCCGACACTCATCGGTATCATCGCCGACAAATACATCCAGCCGCAGAGGATGCTCGGTATCTGTCATCTGATAGCCGGATGTGCAATGCTCGGTTGCTGGTGGATGGGACATCAGGCTGGCTTCGGAAACGAGCTGCCCAACAAAGCACTGTTCATCACTGTTTACACCATCAGTATCGGCTTCTATATGCCTACACTCGCGCTGTCGAATACCGTGGCATTCACAGGGCTGAAAAACAACGGGATGGACACAGTGAAAGACTTCCCCCCAATCCGTGTGATGGGAACTATCGGTTTCATCGCCACCATGTGGTTTGTGAACTGTGCGGTGCTCGACGACAACGGATTCTCATTCACTCTCGGAGAGAACAGCCACAAGTTCCAATACACCTACTGGCAGTTCTTCGTGTCGGGTGTGTTAAGCCTTATCTTGTTCCTCTACAGCTTCGTGCTTCCGAAATGTGAGCTGTCGAAACGGAAGAGCAACGAGAAGAAGAGCCTGGCAGAGACATTTGGTCTCAATGCGTTCAAGCTGTTTAAAACCAAAAAGATGGCGTTGTTCTTCGTTTTCTCGGCTTTTTTAGGTATGTCGTTGCAAGTGACCAACGGATTTGCAGGTCCGTTCCTCACAAGCTTCAAAGGCAGCGCAGACCCCGCTATCGCTTCGTCGTTCGCTGCCAACAACGCCACGTTGCTCACCTCCATCTCACAAATCAGTGAGGCATTTTGCATCCTACTTATCCCGTTCTTCCTCAAACGGTTCGGCATCAAGATTGTGATGCTGATCGCCATGATGGCTTGGGTGTTCCGCTTCGGATTCTTCGGACTGGGCTCTCCTACCATGCCGGGCGTGCTGCTTTTCATCCTCTCATGCGTTGTATATGGTGTGGCATTCGACTTCTTCAATGTGTCGGGCGCCATGTATGTGGATCAGGAATGCGACTCGTCTATCAAAGCATCCGCACAGGGACTGTTTATGCTGATGACCAACGGAATCGGCGCCACTGTGGGAACCCTCTCTGCTGGTGCCATCGTCAACAGCTTCTGCTCATGGAACGAGCAGGGATACCTTGACGGAAACTGGACTACTTGCTGGTTCGTATTTGCCGGTTATGCGCTCGTGGTGGCAGTTCTTTTTGCATTGTTGTTTGAAAATCCCGAAAAGAAAAAGAAAGCATAGAACAACGGCCGTGCTGAAGTTTTTCATTCCAATATTTACAATTCTGCTGGCGGTTTCTTGTTCCTGCAACAAAGGAGAGAAATCGGATGAGGAGGCCGACAGCACTGCTTTCACAGGCTCCTCGCTGAAAGTGCCGGTGAAGGAAGTGCTGATGGGCACCATCGGTGTGTGCTCGTCATCCGACAATCTGGAGCTGATTAAGCCCGACAGCGGAATCGTGAACATCATCATAGGCAACGAACGCTTCTTCGGATCCACAGACCTGGGCGATTCCGTGGAGGTGACACTGCTGATGATCGACGGACATCCGGTATCATCCACCATCGTGAACCTCAACTCACTGCTTCACACCTGGATGCACCACGATGACAGTCTGAACGTCAACACGTTTCTTTCCATTCAAGACAGCCATTATGCCCATCTGTTCAACAATATCGGAATGGACAACAACTGCAACTGGCATCTCGACGACGGACGGCTGATTCTGACTACCCCATCCGACTCTTCCAACCTTACACAAAACGATACCCTCCACATCGTGTCAATGACCAACGACTCGTTGGTGGTATATGACGGAAAGGAGGAACTGGCGTTCGTATGTAAATAAAGAAGATAAGAATATATTCACTGTGAGCGACGCCAGCTCGGCGGTACATCATTTTTTTGAAAGTCACAAGACGCACTACAGCGCGTCTCAAAAAACAAACGTTTTCACACTCAACTCTAAACACAGATAAAATGAAAAAAATTATAGGAATAATCGTAGTGCAACTCTGTTTTGCCATGCATTTGAGTGCGACACCTACAAAGGATCCAGTGAAATCCGACCGTGAGATATGGGTGGATATCATGTATCAGATGGCAGAGCCTGTGCTGAAAAACATGGCAGAGGGCAAACTGCAGCAGGCGATGACAGTGGAGAACGGCGGCCTTGAGTTGTCGCCCACATGGGACAACCGCGACAAGAAAGTGAGTTATATGGAGTGTTTTGCCCGACTGATGGCAGGTCTGGCTCCCTGGCTGTCGCTCCCCGACGACAACACTGCCGAGGGGGCGAAGCGAAAGCAGCTGCGCGAGTGGGCACTGAAAGCCTACGCCAATGCCGTCGATCCGGAAAGTCCCGACTACCTGGGATGGAAGTCTGGTGGTCAGACTCTCGTGGATGCAGCCTATCTCGTGGAGAGCCTCTACAGGGGTTACGATGCGCTGTGGGTGCCGCTCGACACGCTCACCAAACAACGGTATATCAAAGAGATTCAGGGACTGCGTCGCTACGACCCCCCCTACACCAACTGGGTGCTTTTCGTGGGAATGGAAGAGGCGTTCCTGATGTATGTGGGTGCCAGCTACGATGCTTACCGCATCAAGATGGCAGTGAGCAAGGCTGAGGAATGGTATATCGGTGATGGGCTGTACAGCGACGGTCCATCGTTCGCCTTCGACTACTACAACGCCTACGTGATTCAGCCGATGTACACCGAAATCCTGGAGATGGTCTCTGCCAAGCGTCCAAACGACAACTACCTGGTACGAAGCCACGGCGACAAGCGCAACGGCGCTAAAAACCGGCTCGAAATCGTCAGAAAGCGTATGCAGAAATATGCGGTAATTCTGGAACGGTTCATCTCTCCTGAGGGCACCTACCCCGTGGTGGGACGCAGCATCCCTTACCGCATGGCGGTTTTCCAGCCGCTCGCCCAATTGGCATGGCGAAAGCAGCTTCCCAAGGAGCTGAGCAACGGACAAGTGCGGTCAGCAATCACCGCAGTGGCGAAAAACATGTTCGGCAAAGCCAACAACTTCAACAAGCAGGGCTTCCTCACCATCGGTTTCCTTGGCAACCACCCGAACGTGGCGGACTGGTACACCAACAACGGGTCACTCTACATGACCTCACTCGCCTTCCTACCGCTAGGACTGCCTGCCGACGACCCCTTCTGGACTGCACCCTACGAGAAATGGACCTCGAAGAAAGCCTGGGAAGGCGATGACTTCCCAAAAGACCACAAATGGGACATCAACCCGCAGATACTGTATTGGGAGTAAAAATCTATAGGTACTATAGGAACTATGATAACTATAGGAACTATAACAACTATTTCAAAAAAATAAAAATCATGCAAAAAATCATTATTCTTGACTTCGGGTCGCAGACCACGCAGCTGATTGGACGGCGTGTACGTGAGCTCGACACCTTCTGTGAGATTCTGCCATACAATAAATTTCCGCACGACGACCCTGATGTGATAGGGGTCATTCTCTCGGGAAGCCCTTTCTCCGTATATGACGACGAGGCGTTCAAGGTGGATCTGAGCCGCATCCGCGGCAGATACCCGCTTTTAGGCATCTGTTACGGCGCACAGTATATGAGCTATGTGTATGGAGGCAAGGTGGAGCCGGCTGGCAGCCGTGAGTACGGCAGAGCCAATCTCACCTGGTTCGAGCAGAAGAATCCGTTGTTCAAGGGTTTTGACGAGAACTCACAGGTGTGGATGAGCCATGGCGACACCATCACCGCCATCCCCGACGGGTTCCGCAGGATTGCATCCACCGGCAAAGTGGAGTTCGCAGCCTATCAGGCAGAAGGAGAGCCGCTATGGGGCGTGCAGTTCCATCCAGAGGTGTTTCATTCCACGCAGGGCAGCCTGCTGCTGAGAAATTTCGTGGTGGATATCTGCGGTGGAAAGCAGGACTGGAGCGCAGCGTCGTTCGTGGAGACCACCGTGGCGGAGCTGAAAGCCCAGTTAGGCGACGACCGCGTGATTCTCGGTCTGTCGGGCGGTGTTGATTCCTCCGTGGCTGCCGTGCTGCTCAACCGTGCCGTTGGAAAGAACCTGACCTGCATCTTCGTTGACCACGGCATGCTGCGAAAGAATGAGTTCCGCGATGTGATGCACGACTATGAGTGTCTGGGACTGAACGTCATCGGGGTGGATGCGTCCGCGAAATTCTTCGCCGACCTGGCTGGGGTGAGCGAACCAGAGGAGAAACGGAAGATTATCGGACGCGACTTCATCGAGGTGTTCAATGCCGAGGCAAAGAAAATCACAGGCGCGAAATGGCTGGCACAGGGAACCATCTATCCCGACCGCATAGAGAGCCTGAACATCACCGGCAAGGTAATTAAAAGCCACCACAACGTGGGCGGCCTGCCCAAGGAGATGCGCCTGGAGCTGTGTGAGCCGCTGAAATGGCTGTTCAAGGACGAGGTGCGACGTGTGGGACGTCAGCTCGGCATGCCGGAACATCTCATCACACGACATCCGTTCCCGGGACCGGGACTGGCTGTCCGCATACTCGGTGACATCACACCGGAGAAAGTGCGTATACTGCAGGATGCCGACGACGTCTATATACGCGGACTGCGCAATTACAAAGTGAAGCTTTCGGGCGAAGAAGCACGGAAGGTGCTGGCGGCCGGTGTCCCCGCCACAATGACCGACGGAGTAATCGAAGTGTCGCTCTACGACCAGATTTGGCAGGCGGGAACCATCCTGCTGTCAACCGTCAGGAGCGTGGGCGTGATGGGCGACGAGCGGACCTACGAGCATCCAGTGGCACTGCGTGCCGTCACCTCCACCGACGCGATGACCGCCGACTGGGCTCACCTGCCCTACGACTTCATGGCGCAGGTGTCGAACGACATCATCAACCACGTGAAAGGGGTGAACCGCGTCTGCTACGACATCTCGTCGAAACCGCCTGCCACGATTGAGTGGGAATAAGTATTCATTTACGATTGAATGATTAATTTGAATATTTAATCATTTATCACAATAATTGTACAAAAATCCAACAAAACGAATAATCCGCTTGTTTTGTTGGATTTATTTTTTATTAATTTTGCCAAAAACATAGATAATCCGGAAATTCCGAAGAATGCGAAAAATCAGAATAATTCAGATAATTCAGAAAATTCAGAAAAAACCGGAAAGCCTAAGAGCACCCAAACCGAATCCTGCTAACACAACACATTGAGACGTTTTTGAATGGTAATTATGCTGGCGGCATTCGCTGCCAGCACTTTTTATCAGCCCCGAACCTTCATGCAGAAAAATCAAGGAAGGGCATTGACGATGACCCCATTTAAACGGCAAAACACTCATTGACTTTAATCCCAACGGGGATAAAATCCACATAAAACTGAAAAAATAACACTTTTTTTTGTTTTTATTAAAAATAATTCATAACTTTACGCATTCAAATTGCAATGAGAACACATTGTTTAAAATAAAAATAAATACTAACTAAAAACTTTACTTAAACTAACGCAGAAAACTAATTATCGGAAACATGCCATGAGTGGTCTTACCACTAAGACTGGGAGACAATGAATACGGCTTGCACTCAAGGCCAAAGCAAAGCGGCTTCCGAAAGGAAGCCCACCTTAAACAAATATGCTGTGCAGACAAGCCGAAGGCACAGCCAATTATAAACAAACAAAAACACAACTTATGAAGAAGATTTATTCCTTTATGATGTTGATGGCACTGACTTTCTTCACCAGCCTGAACGTGTTCGCTGAGGCTGGCGACGTGACAGTGAACGCTGATATCGACTTCAACGTGGCGCTTGCTGCCAATATACAGGGCACAGTGAACTCCATGTCGATTTCAGGCAGTTGCTACCTGTCGGATGTTACGGAAGACAACAAAGTGCTACGAAACGTGGACCAGACCTGCCCCGTGGTTATTCCTGAGGAGCAGTATGCGAAAGCCAAGGACGTGGTGAACGTGTCGTTCGACATGGCTTGGGGAAACAAGAATGGCATGGGTTCCGGATTCCGCCTCGTGGATGCAGATGGCGAATACATCGCCACATTCCAGATGGCACGATGGGACGGAAAAGGCACGAACGGCAACACGCTGGGTATCGACATGAGCGGGCTATATGCCGGTCAATACAACAACGCGCCGATTCTCGACCGAATGACCCATTTCGACATCACGATCGACTACAAGTCGAAAATGATTACCACTGTGGTGAGCTGTGCGAACCTCAGCACAGAGAATACATTCACCGTGGCTATGACAAACACCAATCCGATTGCCAAGTTCGAGCACTTTGCTTACGGAGTTGGAGGCAACACCGACCGTGCTGATGCGTTCGACAACTTGAAAATCACCACCACGGAGGGCGACTACAATGTTCCTACCGCTGAGTACACCGTGAAATACGTGTGCGGCGAAGAGGAAGTAAAGGAGGCTGCAACGCGCAGCGGCGATGTGGGCGATGTCATCACACTGATTGCCAACGACAAAGAAAAGTTCTACAACGATGACCAGACAAAGAAATACCAGTATGTGTCGGACGACGCAGCTGAATACACCATCGCTGAGGACGGAACAACAGTCGTGACTGTCACCTTCGAGGAAATGGCAACATTCGAATATGAGGTGAAAGCAATCATCGGCGACGAGGATGAGCAGATTGTGGAATCCGGATCGCTCTTCGAAGACGAGACCAAGTGGGTATACTGGCATAAATATATGCCGTTTGAGGACAAATGGTTTGAATTCGACGGCTCAAGCTATGGAACAGAGATAAGCTCCATGGACCCAGGCATCAATGTGGATTTCGCACCATCCGACGTTTCCTATTTCTTTGAGATTGAGGACATGAAATTCAACAAGAACCCGGCAACATCTGGTAGCGGCGAACGTTACTCTGGAGGACTCGGATATGGACATGCAGCCAACACCAACTGCAAAATCGAGAAAACCATCGAGGGCGGAAAATATAAGGGCATCCTGGCTGGTATCTCCCGACGTAGCGGAGGCACAAAAATCGGACTCTCATACATCAATGCCAGTGGCGCGCTCGTTGCTACAGGTGCTGAGTTCACTTTCACGAACACCGGTACTGAAGACGTTGTCATGACTGTTAGCGATGTGGAGATTCCCGCATGCAGCGGAATCGCGCTCGTTGAGCTCAACAATGCCAACACCGTGACATACTTCGACTATCTGACCTTGGAGAAGACCGGTGAGCTGGACAACTACACCGTGACCGTAAACACAACCGAGAACGGAACAGTTGAGCCAGACGTGACTGAGGCTAAGGTGGGCGACATCGTGACTCTCACCATTACTCCAAACGAGGGCTATGCAGCTAAGGAAGTGGCAGCTTACTACATCCAGACCACAGAGACACCTGCTGCTGAGGAAGGCGGAGAGCCTACCATCACAGAGGAGCAGATTCCTGTGACCGTGGCTGACGACTATACCATCGAAATGCCGGCACACAACATCTTCGTGTCCGCTACATTCGAACTGGCATACGCCATCACAACCGAGGGTGAGAACGTGACCATCACTACCGACCCTGCCGACCAGGCATTCGAGGGTGACGTGGTGACCATCACCGCCAAGGCTGACACCGGCTACGACCTCAAGGAGGTTACCGCTGTGGATGCTGACGGCACCACAATCGAGATTGCCGGCGACAACACCTTCACCATGCCCGCAAAGGCTGTGACCATCACAGCTACCGCAGAGGAGAAGCAAATCTACATCGAGACCGACATGACCAGCGCATTCGACGCTCTGACACAGGCTTCGAACTGGACTACCTTCTATGGCGGAGCGGCCGCAGCTGTTGGCTGGGCTTGTCCTCAGGTGACTACCAACACCGGCAAATCAGTGGCATGCTGTGAATTCTATGACGGAGCCGGCTGCGCCAACACGGGCGACATGCTCTATCAAACCGTGACCGGTTTGGCTAAGGGAACCTACAAAATCGAGCTTTACGGAGCTGCTGCATTCACATTTGACCGTGGCTTCGGATCTATGGCATTCACAGGAGATCTCTCAGTTGACAAGAGCACTGTTTACGGTGGTGAAGACGGAAAGCAAGGAGGGGCCAAGATTGAGCCATCGGAAGACGTATCCACAGGTGTAAGCCTAACAGCAACTACTTCTGAAGGCACCTACGGCGGCGAAATCGCTATCTGGTATGCGACGAACTTCAACCCTGACGGTCCATCCACCGTTGTGCTCGATGGCGTTGAGGTAGGAGAGAACGGTGAGGTGAAACTGGCTATGACCAAGACCTCTCAGTCAACCAACTGGCACGTGATTCAGCTGAAGGGCGTGACCGCTCAGGTAAACGCCAAGGACGCTCTCGCAGCAGCAGTCGCACGCGCTGAGGCAGTGGATAAGACCACTATTCCTGAGGCTGTTGGCAACGAGCTCGACCAGACCGTTGCAGACAACAACAAGCTGTATGACACCGCTGAGGAGTATGAGCAGGCCATCAAGAACATCGACGACGCTGTGACAAAGGCTAACGCATACGCGGGCGCAAGCGAATACTTCGAGAAGATGGCAGATGCACTCGAGAATACCAACGTATATACACAGGAGGCTTACGACGCATTCTATGGCACATGGAAGCAGCAGTATGACGAAGGCACTCTCGACGAGGCTGTCATTTCAACCCTCACCAGCGACAAGGCATACCGCCTGAACGACTGGGGATGGGCACACGGCAACGACTACAACCTCGACAATGTGCTCCTGTCCGCATGGACCATCGGAGGTGAGCAGTGTGCTGACTACACCAAGGGCCTCTACATCAACACATGGAGCACTGAAGGCAACAACGACAACTCCGGATTCTTCACTCCGTTCTTCGAGTACTGGACTGGCGACGCCAACTCACTCGCAGCTAACCCGCTGACAGCCACAATGACTGGCTTGGAGGCAGGAAAAGCCTACACAGCTACTGCAAACGTGCGTGTACGCATCAAGAACGGTGCTGAAGGCGAACCTACCGGAATTACCCTGAAAGTAGGCGACGGCGAAGCTGTTGACGTTACCACAGGAGAAAACGCTGTTAACAATGACGGCACTGCAACTCCATTCTATGTCGGAACATTCACCGCAACCGGCGTTGCAGATGAAGAGGGCAAGGTGACCATCACCTTCGACGTGGCTGACGGCAACAACATCAGCTGGCTGAGCTTCAGAGATGTTATGCTCGAGGAGGTTCAGACTGTATTCGAGGTTGTGGCACAGGCTGAGAACGGAACTGTTGACGCTCCTACAGAAGCAGAGGTTGGCTCAACCGTTTCTCTCACACTCACACCTAACGAGGGCTTCGAATTCGATGACCTCACCGTAAGCACCTTCACATGGACTACCGACGAGGAGACTGGTGAGCAGGATATGGAACTCGGCGATGAAATTGAAGTGACTGAGACCGAGACCGGCTACACATTCGTTATGCCAGCTGCTAATGTGACTGCCATAGCAATCTTCAAGGAGGCTAAAATCAAGAACGAACCTGGCACATACAAGAACACTCCTCTCGCACATGATATGTTCAAGGGCTGGAACGGCTTCGATGACTATGCAAAGGTTAACAACGAGAATCCTTACTGGGATGCTCCTGAACTCCCTGCAAACCTTGGAGCAGGCAAGACCGTATACGGAAGCGGCAACGTTGCCAACACCGACTATGCAGACGTAACTGGTGCTGAGACACTCCGCATCACTGGTACTCCAGGTATGCAGTTCCGCGTTTTGATGAACCGTCAGGCTGACAACAGCCTCATCGAGCTGAACCCTGTAGTAGGTGAGGAAGGCTATGTTGACGTAGACCTCACTCCATACGAGTATGTTCACATCAATGCCATCAAGACAGGCTGGGGCTCACCGGAAGGAACCGTTGAGAGCCTTATCCTCAATCCTTACGAACTCCAGACCGCTTACACTGTTGAAAGCTATGTTGGCAGCTTCTATGAGGGACTTCCTGTTGAGGTTGACCTCCAGGGCATCCTTGAGGCTATCGGCGCATCAGCAGACGACACCTACACCGTTGTGGCTGAATATCCTGACGGCACCCGCGCAACCAGCGTACGCGGAGACACCGACGGATGGCGCGACGCTGAAGGCAATCCGAAACTGTGGCAGGACGGCCCTGACTTCTATCTCCAGGATGACGCAAACGACTTTACCACTTTCTACATGGGTGGCTATCCTGGCAAAACCGACGAGGAGAAGGAATTCACCGGAACACTTGTGTTCATCAACTCCGCAACGGGCGCAGAGCAGAAGGTTGACTTCACGCTCAAGTACATCCCTGTTCCTCCGGTTGAGCGCAACATTGTTGCCACTATCGTGAAGACTGTTGAATACACCGCTGAGGATGGCGACTACACCATGAAGGAAGTTGCCCTGACTGAGGACGAGATTGCACAGATCACTGAGGCACTCGAATTAAAGTTACTCGACCAGGCTGAAATCTTCGGATGGAATCCAAGTGACGAGTCATTTGTATCCAACTGGAGTCAATACGACGGATGGCGCAATGCCGAAGGCGACTTCGCCAACTGGACCGGTACCATCGAGGCGCCTGTAAGCGTGAAGATTCTGGAAGGTGGTGAAGTTCCGCTGACCATCGCTGACGGTAAATACCGCACCTACAACATCAACGGCGCACTCAACACCGTAACTACTTTCTGGGCTTACGCTAACGAAACGGATGCAGTGCTCGTGGAAATCGACGTAATCTTCCCTACAGGTTATCCGATTATCATAGACGAGGTTGAGAACGGTACTGTTACTGCTAACAAGTATGAGGCAGCTGAAGGCGAGACCATCACCCTCACTGTTACTCCTGACGCAGGCTACAAGCTTGAAAGCATCAAGGCTATTGAGCAACATCCTGAGGTTAAGGCTCTCGGAGGATTCGCTGCAGCTAATGGCGATGAGGTTCCGCTCACCGAAGGCACCGATGCTGAAGGAAACACCATCTACACATTCACGATGCCTGATGCAGCTGTTAATGTAATTCCTGTATTCAGCGTATCCACCGGTATCAACACGCTCAATGGCGCAGACTTCGCAACAAACCTCAACGAGGCTCTCCGAAACGGCAAGGTATTCGACGTATCAGGCCGCAAGGTTAGCAACGTGGTGAAGGGCGGTATCTATGTCGTTGACGGCAAGAAGGTGATTATCCGCAAGTAAACTCTCTGATAGTTACTATAGATCCTATAGTTCCTTTAGTTCCTATAGTTTCTATAAAAACTATAAATCAAGGAAGCCCGGCAGTTGCCGGGCTTCTTTTGTCTTCTTGTCTTCAAAAAACTAAATACTCAAAATAAATCGTAAATCTTTAAATCGTAAATCTTTAAATCGTAAATCTTTAAATCGTAAATAAAACTGTCTTCTTGAATTCAATAAATCAACAGACCCGCCAGTCCGCAGATGACAAGAAGCAGAATCGGGTTGATTTTATAAAGCCTAACACCGACGAAGGCGAAGCAGAAAATGATGATGCTCGTGATGAAGGCGAACCAGCTCTCCGAGGGAGTGCTGAAGTTCTCCGCTGTCATCAGCTGGATGGCTGCGGCTGCGATAAGGCCGACTATCACGGGGCGGATGAACGAGAAAATGTTATGCACGTTTTTAGAGTCGCTGTGCTTGATAAGGAAACGGCTGATGTAGAGCATCACAAGGAAAGGGAGCCACAGCACGGACAGCGTGGCGAACACGGCACAGATGATAGCCACCCATTGCGGATAACCTTCGTTCATAGCCACGGTATAGCCGGTATAGGTGGCACTGTTGATACCGATGGGACCGGGTGTTGACTGACTGATGGCAACGATGTCGGTGAACTCGGCGTTCGTCAGCCAGTGGTTCTTCTCCACAATTTCGTTCTGCAACAGCGAAATCATGGCATAACCGCCTCCAAAATTGAATATTCCAATTTTTGAAAAAGTCAGAAATATCTTGAGAAATAACATAGATGCTTTATTTAGTGAAAAGTGAAAAGTGAAAAGTGTAGTTACTCTGTGTAGTAGGAATTACTTAATGTATATCTGCCAATTGCTATGACAATCGTCTTATCTTCTTTTCTTCTTATCACTTCATCTTTCCGTAGAGGAAGCCGGAGACAGCGGCGACGAGGATAATCCAGATGGGAGAGACACCGAAGAAGGCGATGAGGATGCAGCAGACTATAGGCACCCAGATGGTGTGGCGGTTGAGCCTCGCCGACTTGGCAAGCGAGAAGCAGGGAGCAGCGATAAGCGCGACCACAGCCGGACGTACGCCGCGGAAAATCTTCTCCACGTAGATATTCCCTTTGAACGCCTGGAAAAACATGGCGATAAGCAGGATAATCACGATGGAAGGCATGGCTGCCCCCAACGAGCACACCACCCCACCCTTCACGCCGTGGAGCTTGTTGCCGATATGCGACGCCATGTTGATGGCAAACACTCCGGGGGAAGCCTGCGACACCGCCATGATATCCACAAACTCCTCCTTCGTGAGATATTTACCCTTATCCACGAGTTCACTTTCAAGAAGGGGGACCATTGCATAGCCCCCCCCTATCGTGAATAAACCGATTTTACTGAATGTCCAGAAAAGATGAAACATACACTTTTCACTATTCACTTAATATTTCCCTCTATCCATTTCCTTGCATTGACAAACGCCTCCACCCAAGGAGTAATTTCATTGTTCTTGCGGTCAGCTGGATAATGTGCCTGCTGCCAAGGAAAAATGGCTCGCTCCAGGTGCGGCATCATAGCCAGATGCCGTCCGTCGCTGCTAGCCAGCCCCGCCACGTCGTAGTCGCTGCCGTTGGGGTTGGCGGGATAACCGTGATAGTTATACTTTGCCACGATATTGTAGGTGTCCTTGTCGTCGGGCAGATAGAAATTGCCTTCACCGTGTGCCACCCAGATACCGAGCTTCGAGCCGCTGAGACTTCCGAACATCACGCTGTCGTTCTCAGGAATGGCAACGGTGACGAACTCGCTCTCAAACTTATGCGACACGTTGTGGAGCATCTTCGCGTGATGCGAAGCCTCGGGTGTGTTGAGCAGTCCTAGCTCAACCATCAGCTGACAGCCGTTGCAGATTCCCAGGGACAGCGTGTCCTTGCGGGCATAGAACGCATCGAGCGCGGCTTTTGCCTTCGGATTATATAGAAACGCTCCTGCCCAGCCCTTCGCGCTTCCGAGCACATCGGAGTTGGAGAAGCCGCCGCAGAACACAATCATATTGATGTCCTCGAGGGTCTCACGACCGCTCACCAGGTCGGTCATCATCACGTCTTTCACGTCGAAACCGGCGAGATAGAGCGAATAAGCCATTTCTCGTTCTCCGTTCGTGCCTTTCTCACGTATGATAGCAGCTTTCACGCCAGTGCGCTCACGCCGGTCGGCACTGATACCATACTGGCTGAGCTTGCCTGTGAACGAAGCGGGGAAACGGTGTTCTATCGGCTGATGCTTATAATTGGCGAAACGCTCGTCGGCCATGCCGTTGAAACTCTGGTTGCGGTCAAGAATATGTGAGGTGTCATACCAGATGTCGCGCATCTTGTCGATGTCGAACGACAAGGCTTTCTTGCCTTTCTTCACCGTCAGCTTGCGTGCTGCCACCGGATGACCGATCTGAAGGTAGCCCACCTCGTTCTCCTCAAGCACTTCCTCCACCCTCGTCTGATTGGATGCACTCACCTGCACGATCACACCTGGGTTCTCGGCAAAGAGAATTTTCACGAAGTCGTTCTCTGCTATTGCATTAAGGTTTATGCTCAGTCCACCTTCCTTGTTGGCAAATGCCATCTCAAGAAGCGTGGTGATCATACCGCCTGCGCTGATGTCATGTCCGGCAAGGAGAAGCCCCTCATCAACCAACTGCTGGACAGCATTGAATGCATCACGGAAATACTCGGGATTCTTCACTGTCGGCACGTCGCTGCCAACTTTCCCGAGAGTCTGAGCGAAGGCTGATCCTCCGAGACGGTGCTGATCGAACGAGAAGTCGATATGATAAATCAAGGTTGTGCCGTCGTTGACGATGACCGGTCCCACCACTTTGCGGATGTCGCTCACCTCACCGCCCGAGCTGACGATGACCGTTCCCGGACTGATGATTTTCGAACCGTCCGGGTATTTCTGTGTCATCGAGAGGGAGTCCTTGCCCGTCGGAACGTTCACACCGAGCGCACAGCAGAAATCGCTCAGTGCCTTCACGCCGGCATAAAGCCGGGCATCCTCGCCTTTCTGTGAGCGGCAAGGCCACATCCAGTTAGCTGAGAGCGAGATGCTGTCAATTCCCTCTGCCATAGGTGCCCAGACGATATTTGTCAGCGCCTCAGCCACGGAGAGCACCGATCCGGCAGCCACATCGGCAAGCCCTGCCTGTGGGGCATGTCCAATGGCAGTGGCGATTCCTTTCACGCCCCGGTAGTCGAGTGCAACCACGCCGCAGTCAGCAAGTGGCAGCTGAATCTCGCCCTGACATTGCTGCATCGCCACCTTACCCGTCACACTGCGATCGACTTTGTTGGTGAGCCAGTCTTTGCAGGCGACTGCCTCCAGCCGCAGGACATTGGCAAGGTATTCATCTATATGGTCTATGGAATATTCTGCGTTTTCGTATGTGCGCACGACGGTCTCGTCGCGCATATAGGTCTTGGGGGAATGTCCGAACATTTGCGCCACATCGAGGTCGAACGGCCGCACGCCATCGCCCTGCTCGAAGGCGAAATGGGCATCACCGGTGGTTTCTCCCACCACATAAAGCGGTGCGCGCTCACGTTCTGCTATCTTGCGCACATGGTCTATATGTTTCTCCTGAATGAGGAGTCCCATACGCTCCTGGCTCTCGTTGGCGATAATCTCTTTCGACGAGAGGGTCTGGTCGCCGATAGGCAGCTTCGTCATGTCGATGAGACCGCCACACTCCTCCACAAGCTCCGACAGACAGTTGACATGACCGGCTGATCCGTGGTCGTGGATCGACACCACCGGGTTGACTTCCTCCTCGCAGAGTGCCCTGACGAGGTTGTTGGCGCGTTTCTGCATCTCCGGGTTCGCACGCTGCACAGCGTTCAGCTCGATACCGCTTGAATAGCGTCCGGTATCGACCGACGACACGGAGCCGCCGCCCAGTCCGATGCGGTAGTTGTCGCCTCCGACAACCACAATCTTATTGCCTTTCTCCGGTGTGCCTTTCAGACAGTCGCGGCGGGTGCCGTAGCCCACACCGCCAGCAAGCATGATGACCTTGTCGTAGCCGTACTGCTCGCCGTTCTCCTCATGCTCGAACGTGAGCACAGAACCGGTGATAAGCGGCTGACCGAACTTGTTGCCGAAGTCGCTCGCGCCGTTGGAAGCCTTGATGAGTATCTGCTCGGGGCTCTGATAGAGCCATTTCCTTACAGGAAGCAGCTGCTCCCAAGGCAGCACCTCTTCAGCATGGTTGCGCGGATAGCTGGTCATATAAACCGCCGTGCCGGCAATCGGCCAGGAGCCGACCCCGCCGCCCATTCGGTCGCGGATCTCACCGCCTGTGCCTGTGGCAGCACCGTTGAACGGCTCCACGGTGGTGGGGAAGTTGTGGGTCTCTGCTTTCAGGGAGATGACCGACTCGATGTCCTTCACCTCGAAGTAGTCGGAGGTGGAGTGGTCGGCTGGGGCGAACTGCTCCACTACCGGTCCCTTTGCAAACGCCACATTGTCTTTATAGGCTGATATGATTTGATTGGGATTGAGCTGCGTAGTCTTCTTTATCATGCTGAAGAGCGATGACTCCTGCTCCACTCCGTCGATGATGAACGTGCCGCCGAAAATCTTATGACGGCAGTGCTCGGAGTTAATCTGTGCGAATCCGAACACCTCGGAATCAGTGAGCTTTCGGCCAAGCTGCTTTTCCACCTTATGCAGATACTCTATCTCTTCGGGGCTGAGCGCCAGTCCCTCCTGTTCGTTATACTCCTCCAGGTTGTCGATATGGAGGATGGGGGCAGGCTGGATTTTCACGTCGAAAATCTGCTGGTCGAGTCCTTTATACATCCGCTGCAGCATCGGGTCGTAGTCGGCATCCTCGCTTTCAACCGGGAAATATTCCTCAATACGGGTGACACCCTGAATAGCCATGTTTTGGGTGATTTCAACGGCATTCGTACTCCATGGGGTGATCATCTCACGTCGCGGACCCACAAAAAAACCGGCCAGCGCATCGGACTCCTCAAGCGTCGCCTCTCCGTAGAGCCAGCACAGCTTGGCTTTTTCCTCGTCACTGACCGCATGGTCGATACTAGTCGCTATCACACTCTTTGAAGGTGTTCTGAAAAAATAAATCATATTTTTACCTTTATATTATGAAATCTTTTGCAAAGTTACGATTAAGCGAGCACAATACAAAATAAAACGGAGTTTTAATTTTGAATTGTCGAGCGATAGTAACTTCGGCGCAAGCCAAAGTTAGGGGAAAAAACGGGTAAGAACAGGTTGAATAACCTTACTAATTGAATAGAATATGGATTTTTGTCCCAATGTCCCCCACTCCTTTATTCTATTATTTCGGGCGAAATCGACCGTTTTT
>JAEEGK010009432.1_pt1 | contig 22794 bp, 9 predicted proteins | sample 8958771 | NCBI WGS metagenome assembly JAEEGK01 (sample SAMN16246547, study PRJNA631951) | gut metagenome | biome: gut microbiome; feature: rumen; material: SC-attached | host: Bos | place: Iran: Karaj | collected 2018-10 | reverse complement strand
TATTTATATATTTTTATAAATTATTTTAAAGTTATTATTACTTTTATATGATTATAGTTATTTAATCAATTATTTTGTATCTATAATTGACATGATACTTATAATTGATATAACTTACCTTAATTTGAACTTTATTTATACTGAAAGTTAAAAGAAAAATAAATTTAGAAAATATTCAATCATTCAATAATAATTATTCTAAATCTAACAACATTAAATCAGATATATTTTGTGTAAAGTTTACTTCTTTTGCAATTTTTTTCCTAATTAATTCATTATTTTTTTTATTTAAATTATCTAATCTTTCTGTAAAGAAATCTCTTTCTTCATTTTCTGTTAAATTAATTTCAATAACAGAAGGATATCCATCATCAGTTTTATTATTATCTTTATCATTTTTTTCTGTGTTTTCCTTTTTCAATTTATTTTTCATATTTAATTGTTTTATTTTATTATTATTTTCTTTAACTCTCTCTTTAACATATTCTTTTATACTATCACTTTTTATATTTTGGACATCATTCCAATTAAATCCTTCAAAAAATTGATGTTTTTTGATTTCATCTAAATTTTTATCTCCCCATCTGTCATCAGGATTTTCTTTTAAAAATTTTTTAATCAAATCCACAGCGGAATCAATATTTCCATATATTTTTTTTACTTCATCATTAATTAATTTATTCCAATCTATTTTTATGTCAATAATATTTTTCCTCATTTCTTCCTGAGTACTCGCTTCAAATGGTAATGAATAACTAAATAAATCAAAAATCAATACTCCTATAGCCCAATAATCAATTCCACTTCCATGTGGATATTTATCAGTGAATAATTCTGGAGCCATATAATTCAAAGTACCTACTGCTTCCTTGGTTTCTTCTTCGTCATTCCCTATACTGAAACTAAGAGGAATTTTGTTAAATTCTACAAAGTTTCTCAAATTTTTAACCACATCAAAATCATTGTCTTCTTGAAGTGTTTTACTCAAACCAAAATCTGATAATTTAAAATGTCCTTTTAATGATATTAAAATATTTTCCGGTTTTATATCATGATGTATTATACATATACTATGAAGATAATTAACAGCTAAAATTGTTTCTGCTACAATTAATTGTATAGTTTTTTTTGGTAAATTATTTTTTGATAAAAGCGTATATACATCCCCGCCAGGTAAATATTCCATAACAAAATAATAATTTTTTTTATCTTGAAAAATATAATATGAATTAACAACATAATCATTATTTATTTCTCTTAATATATTTTGTTCATTTTTAAGAGAACTTGAAAGATTTTTTTCTTTCATACTTTTAATATCTACAGTCTTTATAGCATAAGTATCTGATGTTGCTATGTTTTTATATAACCCGACTGAGCCATAACCACCTTTAGCTATTGGTAATATTAATTTAAATTTAGATGTTTTTATTATTTGATTTTCATTTTTTTCTCCTTCATTATTCTCATCTTTGCCATTATTTTCTTTGTCATTTGTTTTTATTGAAGAAATATTCATTGAATTATTAATGAATTTATCCTTATCAGCTTTATGGAAAAAGTCTTTATCTTTTATAGAATCATCTAAAAATAAAATTTTTTTTGAATTATTTTTATCTTTATTATTAATTTTTTCCATTAATTGATTAAAAATATCTGCAATTTGATCATAATTGATATTATTTTGATTACCTTGTCTTATAAATATCATATTTGGCATTATGTTTTCTATATCTTTTGACATTCTACTATTATTTTGATAAAAATCACCATCTTCACTTGTATCAATACTGCTCTGGATAATTATAATATCATTTTCATTATTAATATTATTTCCTTCATCTTTTTTAATGTTTTTATTTGCAAAAAATTCGTTATCTTCATTTTTTTCTTTTTTTTTTTCACTTTTTTTTTCTTTCTTTTTGTCATCTTTTTTATCATCATTTTTTTCTTTTTCTTCACAATTGTGAACTAAAATATTTTCTCCATCTTCAGAATCAGAACTATTATCTACTAAATCACTACTATCTGAATCATCACTGCTACTCACTTGTTTTACTTCTTCTTCTTTTTCTTTATTATTTGATTTAAACAAAGTTTGTTTTTTTTCATTTTGAACAATTTTAATCTCAGAAGGTTTTTTAGTAGATGAATTGTTATTTCCAAATAAACTCAATTTATTATAATTTTTCTTGGATTGGTCCCCTCTATATCCTAATTCAAAATTTGGATTATCATTTAATATAAATTTATTTTTATTCTTTTCATTATTATTATTATTCTCTTCTTCTACTTTATTAGGATTATTTTCAAGTGAATCGACTTGAGATAAAGTTGAGTCTATTCTATGAATATTTGAATCTATTCTCGATAAGCATGAATCAACTCTTGATAAATTGGAATCTACTCTCGATAAAATAGATTTATTTTCAATTGGTTCCAACTCTCCTGACGTATCTGATTCCATAGCCATACTTTGAGCATTAATACTATTATTCCCTTCTGAAGCAAAGGATGATTCACTCTCTTTATATTTTGGTTCAATTAATTTACTTTGATTTCTAATAGAACAAATATTATTACTACTATTATTTCTTGTCATATTTAGGCTTCTAATTCCCATTGTCCTATAATTAAAAGTATTTAGCTTCATATATTTTTTATCATTTAAATCCAATCGTACATATAAAGCACTATGATTGGAATGACTTCTTTTTCTACATTTTTTTTTATGTTTTTTATCAATTTCATTAATACTTCCAAAGTTTAGTAATATATCACTTATTTTTTTTGATGAATTATTATGGAAATTTTTTGCAGATTTTTTTTTAATTGAATGAAAGGTAGATTTTTGACTAAAAAATTTTGTTTTATTATCTTGATTTAAATTATTGTTTGAAGTAAATAGAGTTAAATTATTATGCGAAGTAGTTCTTAATCTAGTTCTATCAATTGTTTTATCTTTTGATATATTATTTGAATTATTTTCAATCATCAAATTAGTTAAGCTTAATTTCATTTTATATTTGTTTATTACAGATTTAAAGTTCACTTGAGGATTAAAAAAATCTTCATCATCACTATAATTATAAGTATTGGCATCATCTAATTTTATATTTTTATTTTTATTTTCCTCATTTGAACCATTACTATTGTTCTTTTTTTCAACTTGAGTCATATTTACACCACTATTTAATTGTTTTTTTCTTTCTTTCATCATATTATTTTTTGTTTTACTATTTTTTATATATAATAATAATTGTACATTCATAAACACCTGTAATAAGGTACAAAAAACTCCTCCTAGAATTTCATTTAAATCATCATCTGTTTCAATTGATATTTTATTCAATAAATATATCATTAAAGTAAAATAACTCAAAGAAACTATATAAGTTGTTTCTTCGGGTTTTTTTTCATAATAATCATTTGGTTTATTTTTTTCATAAGTATATACTTTTATTAATTCTTTAATAAAAAGAATTCCATCATTATCATTTTCACAACCTTTGATTTTATTTATAACTTTATTTAAATGTCCACCTTTTGCGAATAATTTACTGTTAACAGGAGTCATGTTAATATTTGATTTTGCTAAGTATATATCTAATTGAGTAATATAACTTTGTATTTTTAATTTAAATCCTTTCATTTTATCATAAAATGATTGTTGCTCCTTACAACATCCTAAATGGAGGAATATATCATCTAAAAGTATTTTTTTTTCACATGTTCGACATATGAAATTCTTATTATCATCTTTTGGTTTGGCCACTATCATTATACTTTTCCAAAAAATAATTTTTGAATTATAATATAACATAAATATTCTTAATAAACTATTATCAGTATATTTTTTGTATCTTTGTAAATAACATTTATAAAATTTAGTTTTATAACTAATTTGAGATAGACTTGGCTCTTTAAATTGGATGTTGTTTGGAATTATTAATCCCTGGCATTTTGCTGCTATCTCAATGAAATTGTTTAATATATATTTACTCATTGAATTTAAACCAAAATTTTCTAACGGGATTTCTTCTTTTTGAGAATTTGTATTAAAAGATAAAGCTAAACGAATAAAATGATTAATAATATGAAATACTTTTTTTTCTTTTTTTTGTTCTAATTCAGTTAAATTGTCTTTTTTCTCTTTAGATGAATCAATATAATACATTATAGCATAAAATATTTTAAAAGCTAAGGATGAAATGATAATTGAATAATAATCCATATTATAATATAATCTTGAAATTGAAAATAAAATACCTTGAGTAACAGATAAAACGAAATTTAATATTTCTTTTTTTCTTTTTATTAAATAAAACAGAGCATTTGGTTCATTATTTTTAATTTTATTAATATTTTCATCGACTTCTAAAAGTATTCTTCCACTTTTATTCAAAGTAATATTACTAGTATTTTCACTATCTCTTCTCATTTCATCAGATATACCTTGATATATTTCATATTGTTCAATTGAAAAATTATTATCATCTTTTTCACTTTCACCACTTATATTACAATTTTTTTCAATTTTTTCAAAAATTTCTTTAATTTTAATTCTATTTTTTTCCCACTGATTTAAAATTGCATCTTTTATTTCTCTATAAAAATCCTGGGGCTTAGTTTCTATAAAAGTACCTATAATTTCTGAGAAATTTCCTAAAATTCTCAAAATATGGCTATTTTTTAATACAGGACAATCTTTAATTAATTCATCTTGTAAATCTGAAATATTTTTCATAATTATTGCTGATATGTTATTTAAATGGAATTTCATTAAACTAAGTCTGTATTCAAAAAAATAGATATCCAATTCTTGTTTAAACAGAAAAACTCTTTCAATTAAAGTTGAAATTCTTTGTCCGTTTGAAACATCTTTATCGGAATCATTACTTTTATTGCTTATATTTGAAACATTGTTTCCATTTTGATTTATACTTTTTCTTGAATCTCTAGTACTGTACCTTCTACGCTGCTGAATCTGTTTTTGTTTTTGGCTGAAAGTATTATAAGTTAAATCGTTTACAATTGATACTCTAAGTACTTTTAAACTTGAATATGCTCCATTTAATATAGCTTGCTCTTGGTAAAAGTTTGTGTCACTCTTACCTCTGGAATGATGGATTTTATACATTTTATAGTTCATCTTTTATATATTTTATTTCATTAATTCATTAATATAAAAATAATGAAATAAAATAAGACTATAAATATATAAAATTATATAATATTTATTAATTATTAATTTAAATTTTTTTATATATTTTTTTTCTTCTTTTTCTCAAAAAGTATTGTAAAGTATTTTTTATTATCAATAAAGTAAGAGATTTCCTTAACAAATGAAAAATGCTAATGAATATAAGGTTATTTATATTTGATTAGAAAATATTTTTCAATTCCTTTTAGTTTAAAAAATGCTATTCAAAATACAAAATTTGTCCATTTTTAACATTATCAATATTCTTTTTGATCAATTAGATTGATTTTTATATACATTCTTTTTTATTTTTTTTATTTTGTCGAAATAACATTTATCTAAGTGTTATTTTAATTGAATTATTTAGCATTAAAATATAAAAAAATTGAACCAAAAATGTTTCAACTTGATATTCCAGAATTTTCTATAATAACTAAAAAAAGATATTGATAATGTAATGTAAAAAATCAAATATTATATACTAAAAATATGAATGATATTGAAATTTATCATAATATATATTTTAGGTAAATTATTATTTTGTTCATAACAATACTTGATTAATTCAAGCTCCATAATTTTATTTTTCCATCATCTGAAAAAGATATTATTTTATCTTTTTCATATAGAATTAATCCATTAATATTATCATCATGTGCATTTTGAATTATTTGAACATTCTCAAAATTATTTTCATATGTATATATTTTTATTTCTTTATTTCCACCACATAAAATTAAATTTTTGTTTTTAACAAATAAAATACCATAACACCATGAATTGTTATCAAAAGTTTGAATTACATTCATATTTGAAATACTTATAATATTAATTTTACCTATATTTCCACTTATAATTAATTTATCTTCATCAATTTGAGAAAGACTGTAATTTGTATAACATGAAACATTTATTTTTTTAAGTAATTTATATTCTATTTTATCCCAAAAATAAGTTCCATCATAACCTGATGATACTAAAATATTTTTATTATTTACATCAAATAAATTAAATATATTTTGATTATGTTTTAAAGATATAATACATTGATAATTTTCATGAATAGTTTTTTTTAAAATTTTTACTGTCTGATCCCTAGAACAAGATATTATATTTCCATCTTCAGAATAAATAACTTGATTAATCCATTTAGAATGGATATTATTTAATATTTGATCAATTTGAAATTTATTATTTTTTTTAATCCATATTTTTATGGTGATATCTTTTGAACATGTAATAAAATTATTATCATCTTTTATTGAAACATAAATAATACTGTTTAAATGTGCATTTAATATGGTTTGAATTTCTAACAAATTGTTATCATATATAATAATTGATTTATCATTGGAAACAGTTATGAAATTTCCTGAAGGGAATATTCCAATCGAATTAATACTATCATGATTAGAAATTGATTTAATTTCCACTAAATAATCTAATTTAATTTGGTTTTTACGATTTTTTACTTTTTTTTTCATTTTTATTTTAAATTATTTAATTAAATTTAATTAAACTTTAAAATATATTTAAATATTATGGTTTTAAATTTAAAAATTTAAATCAAAGAAATTCCATTAAGAATATTTCTTAAATTTCAGAAATTTCTTGAGCCTATAAAATCCTTTGATAAAAATATTTTTATTAATTTTCATATCAAATATTTTTTGTTATTAACTTATGTCTTTTTTAAAAGAAAACATTCTTTTTATACATCACCTAAATTACTAAAAAGTTTTTTAATTACTATCAATTGAAATCAAAGTATATTGTTTTTATTTTGTTTATAAAATGTGGGAATAATTATTTTCTTTGATTAGTTTTATATGATTTTCAAATTCTGGAAATTTCAAAACAATAAAATATAATTATAAATCACATTATTCGAAAAATTTGATAAAAATGAGTCTCCATATTCTTATAAAAATACTTAAAAATAAACTAAATTTAAAAGTGAATTATTAAGAAAAACCAAAATTCTAATAATTCCTATTTATAATATCAAAAATTGTTTTAAAAGAATATAAAATGTAATTATATTTTATTGAGTAAAAAATAGAAATATTCTAATAAAACATTTTAAATTCTAACATTTACAAAAAATTTATTTAAAAATATTTATTATTTTTTAATTAATATGGAAGAAAAAAAATCAAAATCAAAATCAAAATCAAAATCGAAATCAAAAGAAAAAGATAAAGATAAAGATAAAAAAACTAAATCAGTAAAAAAAAAGAAAAGTAAAACAACCTTAAATGAAGAAGTAAATGAAACTTCTCAAGATGTTTTATCTCTTCCAATAACAAAAGAACCTAATCAATTAACAAATCCAGACATAAATCCTCAATTAGACAATAATAATCCTTTAAAATATTATGAACAAATAATGTCAGATAATAGAAATAATATAAACAATCAGTTTTCAAATAATAATAATAGGGAAAAATGCGATGGATGTTATCAAGGAGATGCAATATGTTATTGTGTAAATTGTAATAAATTATATTGTAAAATATGTGATGACCAAATTCATGTTGTTCCTTCAAATAGAAATCATGAAAAGAAACCAGTATCTGAAAATTCTAATTTAAAAAAATTTTGTTATCATCATAATTCTCCTTTAAAATTTTTTTGTGAAACTTGTGAAGAACCAATATGTCAAGAATGTCAAATGATTGGTCCTCATAATAGTAAATTACATAAAATTATTAGTATTTATGATTCTTTTCATAAAAAATATAATTATTTAAATCAAATGATTAATCGAAATATTAAAAGTAAATATGCTCAATCTATGAATCAATTACAATATTTAGATTATGTTACTGAACAAGTTAAAAATTATAAAAATAATATTGAAAGAGGAATTAGAAAAGATTTTAGTGAAATGATTGATAATTTAGATTCTATTGAAGGAAAAAAATTAGCAGTTATAAATTATGATTCTGCAATATTACAAAAAGATATTAATATGATGCAAGAAATTATGAATTATTTAAATGAAATGAATAATAATGAAAATAATGATATGATTGCTTTTTTATTAAGATATAAACAAATTAATGAAATGATAGAATATATTTTAGCAAAACCTGTTAAAACTAAAATTGACATTACTTTAGATGATTTCCCAAGAGAACAAGAAGAAAATAGAAAAAAATTAGAAAATTATAAAAAATTAGAAGAATTATGTAAATTAAAAGATGAAATAATATGGAAAATGTTAACTGATAATAAATATAATAAACCAAATGAAATAAATGAAAAAACAAAAAGTGAAATTGAAGAATGGGTTAAATTAAGTGATAAATATGCTTTAGAGTTACAAAAATATAATTTGGTTTGTGATTTTTGTGGTTGTTATTTAGATGAAAATGTTGTTAATTCTGCTTGTGAAAAAAATGTAGAAAGTGAAATTGATTATAATAATATTTATTTTTATGGTGATGCTTTGCCTCCAGAAGATGTTATAGGAACTGGAAGACATTATTTTGTTAGTCCTAAAATTAATGAAAATGAAGTTAAAAATAATATTAACCCTTTTGAAGAAAACCAAGGCGAAAATTAATTTTGTTGTTATTTAATTTTATTTTAATTTTTTTTAAAATAAAGATTTGAATTGAATATAATTAGTTTTTTAAAATAAAAAAAAAAGATTAAATAATTTTAATTCTTTATTTTAAATTTTATTTGGACTTTGATTTAAAAATTGAGCGTAATAATTATTATCATTATATTTTTCACATTGTTTATAATTTGAAATTTGATGAGCATTATTAATATTTAAAGAAGAATGACTATTCTTTTGGAGATTATTTTTTTCATTAATATTTGAATTAAAAGAATCAATAAAACTTTGAAAAGATTGAAGATCTTGTAATCTTCGATTATTTATATCTTTATTGTTTTCAAAAGTTTCAAATTTTAAAATTTGCTTATTATTTCTCTTAAATTTTTCAACAATTTCTTTTTCTTTTGATAAACTTTTTTTATTCATTTCCCCAATTTTTTTTTTGATTTCTAAATCATTATCATAAATTCTATTTTTATGGTATTTATCAATAATTTTATTACTATAATTTATTTTCTTACTTAAATTGTTTTTTTTATTTTTTTTACAAGAATTACATTTAATAATAGCATCTTTAGAACTCTTAGAATAGGAACTAAAGATTTTAGCTGGATAAATATCATTCCTTTTATCAGTAATTAATGGTTGATGAATATTATTAACATATGATATTTCAGTTTTATTATAAAAAGGATATTGACTTGTATTCACTAAATCAATATTTTTTTCATTATATATATTACTTAAATTTTTTCTAGTCTCATCACTTATATTTTTAAAGTAAATATTATCATAAAATTTAATTTCTGGATTTTGTGGAATTGGAGTTGGAGGTTCTTCAATTTTATCTTCTTCTTCATTAATTTGTGATTTAATATCTTTTATTTTTTCTATTGCTTTATTTCTTCTTAATTCCATTATTCTATTTATTGTTAAATAATCTGCTAAATTATGGTTAATTCTTTCATATAAATTTATATTTTTTTTTTTAGGTTTATATAAATTTGCCATTTCTATTCTATCATTAGGGTTTCTTTTTAATATATTAACAATTTCCTCACTTGATTCTGAAATATTAGGATATTGTTTTACTTCTTTCATTTTCTTTGAAGTTTCTTCCTTAATAATTTTATCCATTCTTTCTTTGTTTTCTCTTTCTCTTCTTTCCCAATATGGATTTGTTGAAAAAAATATTGCTTTTTCATCTTCAGATTTTTTAATTTTACCTTGATTAATAATTTTATTTTGAGACATTAATTTATTAATTATTTAAATATAAATAAAAAGTATTAACTAATAATTTTGGATAAATAAATGATTTATAATAATCAATATTTTTTTTGATTTTTTCTTTGATTCACCTTTTTTAATCAACATATTTGTTTTTTGACTAATTTTTCGGAGAAATATGATATTAAATGTACATTGATTATTAAGAATACTATAATATTTTTCTAATATTCCTATTAATTTATATTATCATTTTTATGTTTTTTTTTAAGAAGAAAGAATTGATAAATAAAATAAGAAATTATTTTGTGAAAAATAAAAATTTAAAAACCAATTGAATTAAATAAATAATTCATAATTTATTAAAATATATAAAACACTTTTTAACAACAAATTTTAACCTTTCATTCCTAACGATGTTAATTTTGCAAATAGACTTCCTGCTTTAACTACAACAAGCGAACTTTGAATCACAGCTGCAATACTTCCTTTTATTATTCCAAGAGTACCAAAACCAATTAATTTTAATATACATTTCAACATTTTTTATAATTAATCTGAAATCATTTCATTTTATACTATATTTTTATACTTTTATTTCTACTTTTTTCTTCATTTTTTATTTAATTATTTTTAAAAAAATTATTTATTGGAATTTTTATAAATAATCATTTTTTCAACAATACATTAATCTTTTTTTTAAAATATTTGAAAAAAAGTTTTAAAATAACCTTATTTCTACAATTTATATATAATTAAAAAATTAATGAATGTGGATTTCAATTTATTATTTTTTAATATATTTTATCATTTCAAAAAAAAATCCACAATTCTTATTAATTGAATTTACAAATATTTTTCTTTAATCCTTTTCCATTTTTTATTTTATCACAAAATATTGAATATGCTTTTAATATGTTTAGATGATTTAAGGAAGAGATTATTTATTTTTTTATTTTTTCTGAATCTCTTCTTAATATTAATTTATTTTTTATGGAGGTTGTTCCATTTAAAGTATATGAATTATAATCTTGATTTTCTTATATTATTTTATCTTTAATAATTCAGTTATTTTTTGTTTATTTATGAGAAAAAGGTTATTTTATAATTTCTTTTTTATACTATTTTTATATTTTCTTTTTCATCAATTAATTAATAGAATTTTAAAATTATTAAAAATTTATGAAAAATTCTAAATCATTAAATAAATTATAATTGATTTAAATTATCATTGATTAAACAAAATAAATTTGAAACCGAACATAATATTGATATTAATATAATAACTGAAAATTTCTTTTGAAATAATGATTTCGACATTTTAATTATTATAAATTAATTTATTTAAAAATAGAATATAATTAATTTAAATAATCATTCATTAAATTCATTAAATAATGATATTAAATAAAAATTTAAATATAAATAAAGTTTTAGATATGGGGATTGAGGATTGGGCCCAATCCCCAATCCAATTCCCATTATATATATAATTTCAATATTTAAATAATCAATTTAATTTTAAATAAATAAATTTTTTTAAACTTATATTAAAAAACATAATATTAAAAGAGAAATGACCGATTGTTTTTTATTTTTATATTTATTTTTTAATGTGATAACTGTGTCAAAAAGTAATATTGAAGTTAAATATTTATCGACATTTTCAAATCTAAACTTTTTTCCCGAAAAAATATTTGCAAAAAATAGTTTTCATAAAGGAATAGATTTATTTGCGAGAGATGGTTTTGCTACATGCATTTTTAACTATTTTTTAGATGAAGTCACAAACACAATAGTTAACCAAGTCATTATAAATAAGGAATATTTTAGTTCAGATCAAGAGTTCATAATTTCTTATGACAAATCAATATTTTATTATAATGATTATAAAACTGTTGGTTTTAATTTTAAGTTTTCTATTGAATATATTTATGATTTTACAATTTTAAAAGATAATTCTACTGTAGTTATATATGGATCACCAGCCTATTCTTCATTACTTATTAATCGATACAATTACCCTCCTACAGGAGAAAATAATTATAATTTAACTATATTTATTGAATATACAGTACCAGCCATTCAAAGATTAATGTCTATAATTGAATGCTCTAATATGATTTTTGTATTTACACATTTTAAATATACTAATAATATTCATTTATATATTATAGATATATTATTAACTAAAATTTATTCTGAAAAATCCATTACTGGTGAAGAAATTTCAAATTTCAAATTAACTCATTTAGATGAAAATAGAAATAACATAGCTTTTTGTTTTATTGAAAATCACAAAATTAAATGCAATAATGCTAAATATGAAAAAAAAATTTATTTAGGGGAATTCCTAGAAATATTTTCATTTTTGTCTTACCAACTTAATTATGATATTACATCATTTGAAGATAATAAAATTGCAGTTATAATATATACTACTAATTATATATATTTATCAACTATCAAATTTAATGGAAATTCTTTGGAATTTGATACTTTTAAAAATAAAATAATTATAAACAACAATGAAAAGTATATGACTTTATATCATTATTTTGTTTTAAATTTTAATAAAAATTATGGATTAAATATATTTTTATTTTCTAGAGATACAAACATAATTAAAATATATAAAGCAAGTTTATTTCATTCTTGTAAATCATTAACAATTGATAATATAGTTCCTAATATTAAAAACTTAATCGATTTTTCAAAATTAGTTTCAAAGGGAATTGAAGGAGAAATAAATAAATTATATTTATATTCAATAGATAAAGAAATTGAATTATATAAAAATAATAACAAAATTTTATCTATATTTAATTTTACCCTTAATGATAAAATACATGCAATAATTAAAGATAGAATAGAACCATTCAAATTATTTTTTGGATTTGAAAATATGAAATGTCAAATATCACTTATTTCTGAAAAAACATTCATAAAAATTATGGATCAATCACACAGATGTTTAATTTCTCAAAAAAAACAAGATATAAATAATATTGAATTCCATGATTTAAATGATAAAAAAATAGATATAAATGTAAAATTTTTTTTATTAAATATTATTTTTGAAAAAAGTATTATTAACGCTGTTTTGAATTTTTATTTTTTGAATAAAACATTATTTTGTCAAAAAGATGATGCGAATGATAAAAAAATAACTTGTCTAATTCCTCTACAATATAAATTAGAAAAAATTTTTTATAAAAATATTTCTGTTTATTCAAAATTATCTTGCACAAATCTTATAGAAATAGGGAATAGGAAGATAAAATCTGATTATTTATTGAATATTTATGAAGCTAAAAATCTTAGTAAAATAACTACAAATATAAATAAAAAATATGATCCTTCTGAAAAAATAAAAAATTTCAGTGTTGATATGATATCATATTATTTATGGTTTTCAAGTTTTGCATACTGTGATGATATAATAATATCATCTGGAAAATGTTGTAAAAATCAAATTTTAAAGAATTGGAAAGTTATTGAACATCATGAATATGAAAGAGAACAAATAATAAAAAAACATAATAATATAATTAAATATAAGTATAATTTTGTTATTTTAAAAAGTGAAAAATATAAAAAATATGTCTTTGCTTTCCCTGGAACAGAATATGCATTTCAATTTTTGGATGAAATTGTTTATAGTGACTTATATATTATTGATCAGCAAAATGAAATTAAAGTGTCAAAATATTTTTATTATATTTTTAATTTAATATATAAAGATGTATTTTCGGAATCAATTATTAGAGATTTACAATCTAATCCTGATTACCAAGTAATTTTTACTGGCCATTCTCTGGGAGGTGCAATTTCAACTTTAATTTCGTATTATTATGCAAGTAATATAATATCTTCAAATGAACCAATATTAATAACTTTTGGACAACCTAGAGTTGGAAATGAAAATTTTGCTAGAAGTTTTAATAAATATATACCATTAATTTTCAGAATTGCAAGAATTAATGACGTTGTTACAAAAATTCCACTAAGAGAAAAGGAAAAAGAAATAAAAATTTTGAAAAAGAAATTTTATACATTTCTGTATGAAAGATTAAATTATGAGAACTTTCTAATATATAGCAATATTGTTAAAATTTTAGAAAAGGAATTTATTTCAAAAATTGATATAAAAATAGGCTTTGGATATTGCCATATAGGAGGTCTTTATGTTTTAAATAATAATAAGTTTTATCAATGTTCTGATTTTTATAACGAAGAAACAGGGCATCCAATTTGCAATAATGAATATAAAAATATCATAAAAAAAAATGGAAATTTAGAATATATATTAAAAAATCATGGTTACTTAAATATTGGAGAAGATCTTTTATCAAAATGCCAAAAAAGAAAAAAGTTTAAAATTTTGGAAAAAAATTGAAATAAGATTAAAAATAAATAATTAAAATTTTAATTTTTTTTTATTGTTTAAATATTGATTAATTTTGAAATTAGTATTTAAAAAAATAAATGAAACTTTTTACATCAATTATAATTTTAAAGATTATTTTAAATCAAGATATTATTGAAATAAATTCTTTTGAAACTTATAAGATAAATAAAACTGAAAATAAATATATTTTTAAATATAATAATTTATCAGATAATAAAACTGATATAATAATTTATATTTCTCCATATAAAACAGATAAAATCTTAGGTAGATTACTAATTTCAACAGATTTAGATACAATATCAAATGCAAGAGCCTCGTTATTGACCAGTCAAAATTTAAAAATTTTTTATCTTAATTATGAAAATAAAAAAGCACTAACAATAAATTCTGATGATGAGATAAATATTGGTAAAGGATTTTATTATATAGTATTATTTGGAGATATTTCATGTGAATTAGAAATTTTCTTATCTAATGAAATTAGAGATTTATCTGTTAATAATTCATATTATTTTCCTTCAATATCTAATATGACATCAAAATATATTACATCTAGAATAAACATTACAGACAATTCTTATTTTTTAAATGTTTTTAAAAATAATAAAAGTTGTGAAAATATAAAAATTTTTGAAAATGATATAGAAATTAAATGCAATGAAGAAATATCAGAATATATAAAATTAAATCAACAAATTTATATTATAAATATATTTTATGGCATAGAAGAAGATAATATCGCTATAAATTTTCTTGATCATATAATACAAAATTTATCTTCATATAATAATAATATTGTTTTTGTTGATTATTCTGAAATTAACTTTTTGATTGAATTAAAAAAATTTGATGAAATAGGAGTAGGAATAGATTATAATTCAGAATGTGAAATAGAATTATTTTATTTAGATGAATATGTAAATGTGGATAAAATCATTGATTTTGATAATTTAAACTATATAGATTATAATCAATACTTTATTGAAAATGCATTTTTAATAAAAAACAATAAAGAAAATATTTCTTATGTTATAATTAAAATGACTGTTAAAAAATATAATAATTTACCTTTAAAAATCGATTTATATAATGATATTTATAATATCAATAAATTACCATATAATTCTATAATTTCAAATAATAAATCTTTTTTTTATATAGATGACGAATTGAAAGAATATTATTCTGATATAGAAAATTATTTTGTATTTAAATATGATAAAAAAAATTCAATGAAAATATATACAAAAAATAATTTTAAGATATTCAAAGATAGTATTTTTTTTGAAAAAATTAGTAATGTAATATCTATATGTTTTGAAAATTATAATGAAGGAGATTTTGAGATATATCCATTAGATTTTGAGCAAAGTAAAAATTTAAATCGAAAATATTATTCAAATACAGATGAAATTAATTATGTATATATTGAAAATAAAGATGAATTAACTGATATTATTGCATATAATTTAAAAACAGTTTTTTATTTAAATTTAATAGTCGGAGATTCTCAATTTTATTTATTAAATAATTTAAGTGATTATTCAAAAAAATTAAAAGAGATTATTCCTGATTTCAAACAAGAAGTAAATGGTTTGCAAATTATTTATAATAATACAATAGCTTTAAAAATTAAAATAAATTCTTTCTCTATATATGATTTTTTAATAGTTCAAAAAGATGATATATTTGATATAATTTCATTAGAATCAAAAATAAAATATTTCAAAAATAAAATTATGTATTATATAATAACTTCATATAATGATACTAAAATTTTATTAAAGTTATTAACACCCGAAAATGAAGTTAAAATATATAATAATAAAAAAGAATTATTTTTAAATTCAAATAATTTATTGGTGTATTTATATGGTGCAGATAGTTATATTTTTGAAGGAAATAATTCAGTGGTTGGATTTTATATTCAATTAAATGAAAGTTCCAATTATTTATTATGTGATAAAGATAATCAATATTTTAAAGATGTTAAAGAAATATTTATATTACCAAATAAGACTCAATTTGATTCATTGAATATTATTATTACTATATTAAATAACAATAAAAATAATAATTTTTTAGAATATATTATTGATTATAATATTTTACCTTATGCTAGATTAAAATTTGAATCATTTAAAAGACTATTAATTAATGATAATAATATATCATTATTAATGCCTAATTTTTATAAAGATGATAAATCTAAACATTTATCTAATGAAAAATTATTTATTTTTTTGCGATTTAATGAAAGTATATCTGAAATAAATATTAAAATTGATTATATGGATTATTATTTTTTATATATAAATGAAAAAATTATTTTATCATCAAAATTTAAAAAAGTATTTTTAGATTATGATTTAAAATATTATGTTTATTTTGATTTATGCGAAAATTTAAAAGTGAATTATAATCATACTAAAAATGGAAAAATAATTCCAACAAATAAATCATCTCAAATATATTCTGATGAAATTATATATATTGAAAATAATGATATTGAAAAATATTCCAGTTTAGAAATTTATAGCGACAAAGAAATGTTTTTATCTTTATCAAACACTAACAATTATATTATTTATGATATTATATATAATGATACAATAGATTTAAAAATCACTGATTATAATAAAAGAGAAATATATATTAGTTTTAGTCCGATAAGTTATTACCCTCATGTAGAATATTTGATATATTTAATAAAATCAGAATATATTAATTATTTAAATAATAATTGTTCTATATATCATTTAATTGAAGATAATTTATATTTATATAAGTCTTTGATAATTTCAAATGGTGAAGATTTATTTTTAAATCAAACTCTCAAATTAACAAATGTAATTGAAGAAGATAAGGAATATGTAATTATGATCATTTGTAGAGAAATATTAAATTCGTTTCCTCAGTATAAATTTTATCAACCATATAAATTTAAAATTTCAAATGTAAATCCTAATGATTATAAAAAAGATGAAGATAAAGCAACAAAAACAATTTTAATTATTATATTTTCAATTGGAATATTATTATTATTTATAATATTTATTTTTATTATATTTATTAGAAAGAAAAGAATGACAAATAATTATGAAAGATTAAAAGATATAACTTCAGAAATTCCAATAAAAATAGATTAAAAGAAATTTTAAATTAGAAAAAATATATCATTAATCTTCATTTTTATTAAATAAATAAACAAATAATTTTAATGAAATTTAAATTATATAATTAAAGAAAATATAAATTATTGAGAATTGGAGATGGGGATTGGGGATTGGGCACAATCCCCACTAAATTAAATAAAATAATTTTTTAAAATTATTCACACATAATTAAAAATTATAATTTAAAAAAAAATATAGATAATTAAAAAGAAGTATAATAATAAAAAATTAAATTATCAAAAGAAAATAAAAATAAGCCTTTAAGAGATAAATAATTATCAAAAAAATGAAAGTTAAAACAATCCCATATTCTCAAACATTTAATCCATTTTATCTCCAATTTCCAAATATTAAATCAGAATTTCATGAAATGATACCTCAATTAAATCAATCTAATATCAATGAATATTCATCTCCAATAATATCTTATTTTAATTCAAGTAATGAATACCTTATAAAAAAATATTCTGAAGATCATAATACAATTGATTTAGAGAAAAGCAATAATTTTATTAGAAAAGATTCTTATTACTTAAATGAACAGAATAATTCAAATTCTTCAAATGAAAGTTCAAATGATAATATTAATGATAATAATCAAATAAACCAATCTTTAAATGAAATATATTTTCAAAAAAATCAAATTGAAAATACATTAAATAATAATTTCCAAAATTCAAACTTTAATTATGATAATAAAATTCAAAATTCAAAAAATGGAAACACAATGATAATGATAAATAATAATGTTCCCATTTTTAGCCAAAATAAAAATATAAATAATAGTATAGAAATGTTTGGAAAAAAAGGATGGATTTGTCCTTTTTGTAATAATTTCAATTATGAAAACAGGACTAAATGTAACAGATGTAAAATTGTAAAGTATAATAAAAATCATAATAAAAAAAGAAATATAGAAAAAGAAACAATTAATAATCAAAAAAAAAATAATTTATTAAAACAAAAACAATTTTCAGAAAGATTAGGTGATTGGATTTGCTTTAAATGTCAAAATTTAAATTTTGCTTTTCGAATATTTTGTAATAGATGTCAATTGTCTAAAGAAGAATCTTATAATTATTTTAACGGATTTAATGAAAAAAATAAAAATATTGAAAATATGATTAATAATAATAACACTACAAATCTTTTCATTAACCAAAAAGCAATTGTAGTTGATGTCATTAATAAAGAAAATAACAATAATATTTAGAAAAAATTATATTGTAATTATAGGAAATAATTCCATGTATTATATAATCATAAAAAATTTAAAAAATTTAATTCATCTTAAAGGATAATAATCTCCATAAGATTATATATATAATATTCCTCATAATAATATATAAAAAAATTAAATAAATGATTAAATATTATTAATCAATATTAAATTCTTGAATATTATTCATTATATATATAAAATTTATTTAATTAAAAAATTGATGAAAATTTTTTGATAATGTTTAAAACTAATTTTTTTAATTTATAAAAATTTACCTCAACCAAATCAAATCCATTTCAAAAATCAATTAAAACATCAAAATACTATATAATCAAGAAAATAAATAAAATTTGAAAATATTAATTAGAATATGTAAGAAATTTTTCTGAAAACATTAATATCATAAGAAGAGATGGCTTTGGAAAAGTTATAAAACAAAATTCATAATTGAAAAAGAAAATAATAAATAATAATATTTCCACATTTCTTTAAACATTTTTTTAGCAACATTTTTATTTAAATTAACTCTTTTCTAAGGAATATTTTTCAATTTTTCTTCCCATTTATAATAAATTTATATAAAATTTATTTCTTTTAATTTATTTATTATTTAAATTTCTTTTCTACTCAATCATTTATTTTTTTCTTTTTTTACTTCTTTAAAAAAAATATTTATATTTATAGAAATTTTCAATTTCAATGATGTGATTCCTGTTTTTGTTTTTTCTTAAATTATCCTATTTAATAGTTTATATTATTCAATTCTAAAATAGCTCCTCAAAAATTTGTTAATTTTTTATAATTTATTTTATTTGTGTCCGGGGTTTCTTCAATAAGGAAATGTTTCTCCACTAATTCTTGAATATCGCGAATTAAGTGACTTTCAAGCATTTGTTCACCCCATGTTTTAGAGGTAATTTTGGCTTCCCTCTCCCTTCACCAAGCCCGTGTTTAACACCGGATAGCCCACATTGGTTGTTCATCGAAGATAAATTCAAATCAATTTATTTTTTAAAATCTTTAATTTCCTGACTTTGTATTTCCTTATAAAAGAATTTAAAATTCGCCTAAAAATACAAAAATGAGTTTGTAAAAATTAACTATTTATTGAAAGAAATATGATGGTTTTGAATATTGAGTTCAATGTTTAATAATCAATAATTAATAAAATATATTTAGTATTTAGAATTAATATGTCTGTTTGTAAAAATGAAATTATTACTGTAAAAGGATATAATAGAATAGAAAATAAAATCATGTATCCAATATATGAAGATACGATTGTTGAATTGAAAGGAGAATTTCGATCAGAGGGAAATATAAAATCAATAATTTATTTTGGATTACATTGTTTTAGAGAAGATGATTCAGAAATTCAAAGAGAAGATATTAGTCGTACAAATGAATCTTTATTAATTACTTCAATTAACACAGATGGAAAAACAATTACTTTGAGTAAAAAACCTGAAACTTGGAATAATTCAGAAGATTCTGGTTGTCAAGGTTATAGTAAATTTATTGGAACACATTTTGATGGAAATATTACTCATTTACCCGATTATATAATAGCATCACCAGCTTATAACAAATATGAAAATAATATTATTAATTTAAATAATGAAATTCCTAAAGATATTATTAAAAAAATAATTCCATTTACAACTAAAGTAATGAATCATAACTCAGGAAGTCGTTCATATGATTATAGTGCAGCAAGTGGTTGTTATGTTCCAGAGAAATGGACACAATATAAAGCTGTTTATAATGGATTTAGTGAAGGATATGGGGATATAAAAGGAAAATTTAGATTAGGAACAAAAAAAGTATCTCCTTTTGTTCTTGCAAATTATTCACAAAATGAGGATTCAATATTAGAAATAAGGAATATCGAAATTATAAGTATAAATAAACCAAAATTTATTTAAAATTAAATACAGTTTATTAGTTTTATAGATGGTAGTAAATCAAACAAACAATTTTAATTATTTTTTAATAATTTCTTGAAACATTTGTTTTACTTCTTTAATACTTTTTTCAATTCTAAGAATAATCTTATATAAAAAAGTAATTGCTTTTGATTTTTAAATTCAAAAAATTTTATCATTTAAAAAAGATTATACCATTCTAAGATTCAATGAAAGATGATTTGCTTTTAATATTTTTTTATTCATATTGTATTTTGAAATTAATAAAGAATGATTACTCTTTAAAATTAATCTTTTTAAAACAAATAAAAAATTATCTCTTTGATTTTTAGCCTTTTTTTAAAAAAATTAGGAAAATTTTATCATTTTTTTCAAAAGTTTAATTTAATCTTAAAATAGATGAAAAAGAAAAAAAACAAATCATTTTTTATTGTCTATATATTGGATAATATTACAATTATATTTTTATAAACATTTAAATTGAAAATGTAATTGATTTTCAATTCATAACAACAATTTTGAAATTAAATAAACAAAAAAAGATAAAAAATAAATAAATGTTATATATAATAAATTTACAATCAAACAAAACAATTAAGGATTTTTTTCATAATGATCATTTTTCCAAATTTGATTTTGATAAGTATTTAATTTACTATAATAAAAACGGCAGTTACCTTCTTTTTTTCCATCTTTAAATTCTCCATCATAAATATTTCCATTTTTATAATAATAAATCCCTTTACCTTCTTTTTTACTTTTTTTCCACTCACCTTCATATTTATTCCCATTTTTATAATACATAATTCCTATACCATCTTTTTCTCCATTTTTATATTCACCTTCATATTTATTTCCACTAATATAATAATAAATTCCTTTACCATCTTTAACATCATTTTTCCATTCTCCATCATATTTATCACCACTTTTATAACAATAAATCCCTTTTCCATTTTTTTTATCATTTTCCCATTCACCTTCGTATTTTTCAGCAAATAAATCATTAATTTTATATAACATAATTCCTTTTCCACAAATTGAATCATTTTTCCATTCTCCATCATATTTATTTCCATTATTAAAAATAAACACTCCTTTACCATCTCTTTTATCTTTTTTCCATTCACCATCATATATTCTTCCATCATTAAAATCATATATTCCTTTACCATCTCTTTTATCTTTTTTCCATTCTCCTTCATATTTTCTTCCATCTTTAAATTTATATATTCCAAAACCATCTCTTTTATTTTTTTTCCAATCTCCAACATATTCATCACCATCATTATAATACATTGTACCTTTACCATGTTTTTTATCATTTAAAAACTCACCATCATATTTATCACCATTATGATAATAGAATATACCTTTTCCATCATATAATCCATCTTTCCAATCACCATCATATTTATCTCCATTCACAAAATAAAATATTCCTTTACCATTTTTTTGTCCTTGAATCCAATTTCCATCATATTTCCTTCCATCTTTAAAGTAATATATTCCTTTTCCTTCATATAAATTATCTTTCCAATAACCATCATATTTATCACCTGAATATTCACTTCCATCATTAAAATAATATATTCCTTTTCCTTCTTTATTCCCATTTTTCCACTCACCTTCATATTTATCACCATCATTAAAGAAATATATTCCAAATCCATTTTTATCTCCTTTTTTATATTCACCTTCATATTTATCACCATTATTATAATAAAATATTCCTTTACCACTTTTTTTCCCTGAAATCCAAGTTCCTTCATATTTATCTCCATTATTATAAAACATTGTTCCATTACCTTCTTTATTTCCATTTTTAAATTCTCCTTCATATCTATTTCCATTTTTATAATAATAAATACCTTTACCTTCTCTTTTATCATTTTTATATTCTCCAACATATTTATCACCTGAATTTTTACTTCCATCATTAAAATAATAAGTTCCATTTCCTTCTTTATTATCATTTTTAAAATCTCCTTCATATTTATTTCCACTTTTATAATAAAATATAACTTTCCCATCTTTATAACCATTTTTC
>JAEEGK010009431.1_pt1 | contig 22801 bp, 17 predicted proteins | sample 8958771 | NCBI WGS metagenome assembly JAEEGK01 (sample SAMN16246547, study PRJNA631951) | gut metagenome | biome: gut microbiome; feature: rumen; material: SC-attached | host: Bos | place: Iran: Karaj | collected 2018-10 | reverse complement strand
AGGTTTTCACCTGCTTTTTCTTCGTTCTCTATGCAGGTGTACATATATAACAGTTCCGTCATGGAATTGCGCGTGTCGAGTTCATAAGCCTTCAGGGCTTCTTCCGGATTACCCTCCAGATATGCCTTCCACGCAAGCGGAAGCGCATCGGCCTTATCAAGCACCTTAAGCGCCATCAGGTAGTCCCTTTTTTCGGCAAAAGAAGCTGCCTCCTGCATTCCGCCGGAGAGACTTCCCTTAATCAGCTCATCCCGCTTAGGCACCATAGACTTCGGAATGAGGCTGAAAATTATAATCGCAGCAATCAAAGCTCCCGCCAATATCAGTTCAATCGTTGAAAATGCTTTGCTTTCGGCAGGTTTGTCCCTTTCTTTTGCCTCTGTAAGTGCATCGGCCTTCTTCATCATCATAAAAATCACGGGGCTCATTGCAGCAAAAACAAGCATGGCAATTAACACCAGTTTTGTAAGGAAACCGATAACCGTGTTGCTTTTTCCCAGTCCCGTAATGAATTTATCCTCCAAAAAGCCGCATATGAAATTAAGGACTCCATACGAAACGGCTCCCAAAAGAATCTCTTTAATTTCTTTTAAGGCCAACGGAAATTGCTTCCCCATAGCGATTTTACCCTGCTCATCCCTAAGCATTATGATTAAGGCAAACAGCGCATATGAAAACAAAACCGCTTCAAGCACCATAAGCAAAATATCAGCTATAATTCCGCCGGTACTCAGGCTGCTTCGTTTTAATGATAAAATGCTGTGAATCAGCGAAAAGGCGTACCTTACGGTAAGCAGGCACAGTCCTCCGAGAAGCAGGTCCTTAACGGTCTTTACATTATCCTTGCCGGCTCGAACGGCAAGCCCGAAAGAAACTGCACATAAGACATAACCACAGAAAAAGCAGATACTGCTCTGAGACGCCGTTACCGCCTTGCATGATGCCGTAAGAATCGCAGCCATCAACAGTTTCGGCGCCACTACAAGAGAGGCAGCCGCCGCAAAAAGCAGATAAAACAGCTTAAAATCTTTCTTCGATTTTTCTTCCATTTTCCTTCTACACCTCGTTTTTCTTTTATTCTTTGTGGACTTTGGTCGTAAGCACTTCACAAAAATAACGTTGTATATATCATAGTAGAAGGCAATTAAAAAAATAGAGCCCCGCATAAGCGAGGCTCTTAATATATTACTTATTCTGACTTAGGTTCTTCGTAGTCGTCTTCGGAAGCTTCGCCGCTTTCTGCGGGAGTTTCAGACTCTTCGTCAGCTGACTTTCTGTCGTCAAAGAACTCTTCAACCTTGCCGGCTGCGGCGTTTAATTTTTCGCCCACAACTTCTTTGGCCTTGTCGGCTGCATCGGCAACTTTGCTGACAGCGCCTTTAACCTTCTCCTCAACCGTATTAAAGTCAAGGGAAACGTAGGAACGCTTGCCTGATGTTGACTTGGAAACGGGACCGTCGTCTACGTCTACGTCAAAATCATCATAATCGTCATCTTCCATATTTGCAGGAATGTCTTCATTCTTCTTCTTAAGATAGCAGTAGGTACCTGCAGCTGCTGCGGCAAGCGCCATGAGTGATAATAACTTTCTTCCTTTTTTTGCCATTTTACCCTCTCCTTTCAAGATGGTTCTGAAACTAACCTTATTATAACCAACATTTTCAGATTTTTAAATAGATTAACCGGTAAATTTTCTATAAAGAGTTCTTGAAGAGAAAATAAAACTATGATAACATTTAATTCGACTCACCAAGTCAATACTACAAAGGGGACATGGGATGAACGCAAAGTTCTTTGATCTTAAGCAGGAAAAACAGGACAGAATGGTTAACGCCGCTTTAAAGATTTTTGCACTTAACGGCTACCAGCACGCCAGCACAGACGATATTGTCCGTGAAGCACACATCTCAAAAGGTCTTCTTTTTCATTATTTTGATTCCAAAATCGGCGTATATTCTTTCGTCTACGATTACGCCGTAAGATATATTACCCTTGAATTGTCCAGCGCGGTTGACCCCTCCGAGACTTCTTATTTTGAAGTTTTAAAGCAGATGGAAGCCGCCAAAATGCAGGTTCTTAAGAGCTATCCTTTCATGATTATGTTCGTCCACTCCTGTGCGGAAGAGCGTATCACCGAGGCTATACTTGCCACCGAGGCAAGCCGCAAGACTCTCAGAAGCAATATAGACACCATATTGGATGCCACCGACAGAACCTTCCTCGACAGTAAGAAAAACGCGCAGGACCTTTTAAAAATGCTCAGTTACACCATCCACGGCACCATGGTTGCCTCATTAAAAGACGACTCCTTCAACGCCGAGATGAATTACAAAGAAGCAGTCAAGTACATAGGAATCACGGAAAAAGCAATCAAATAAATATAATAATAAAAAACAGGGCCTCGCGGCCCCGTTTTTTTGTGGGAGAAAAGTTCTCGATAAGTTCTTAGTACAGGTTCATGATTCCTTAAGTCTTTCTCGACCACCACAACACACATTTTGTGGAATACCAAAATGTGTGCGGAATGCTCCGCATGGAATTGCTTTTTAATGCTAAAGCAATTCCATCATGAACCTAAAATACAGGTTCATGATTCCTAATTAATGGTGGAATAACCTTATTCCGGTAAACGCCATAACCATATCGTACTTGTCGCAGCACTCGATAACGAGGTCGTCGCGTACGGAGCCGCCGGGCTCGGCGATGTATTTGACACCGCTCTTGTAGGCTCTTTCGATGTTGTCGGAGAAGGGGAAGAATGCATCGGAACCAACGGTAACGTCGGTGTTGCCTGCCAGCCACGCCTTTTTCTCTTCTCTTGTGAAGACTTCGGGCTTAACCTTGAAGCGCTTCTGCCATTCGCCTTCTCTTAAAACGTCTTCATATTCATCACCGATGTAAACATCAATGGTATTGTCTCTGTCGGCACGACCTAAAGTGTCAAGGAACTGAAGGTTAAGTACCTTGGGGCACTGACGGAGGTACCAGTTATCGGCCTTCTGGCCTGCAAGACGGGTGCAGTGGATACGGGACTGCTGTCCCGCACCAATGCCGATTGCCTGACCACCCTTAACGTAGCACACGGAATTGGACTGTGTGTATTTAAGGGTAATCAAAGCAATCTTCATGTCGATAAGGGCATTTTCAGGGATTGTTTTGTTCTTGGTAACAATATTGGAGAAAAGGTCTCCGTTTATATCAAGTTCGTTACGACCCTGCTCGAAGGTGATGCCGTAAACCTGCTTTCTTTCGATTTCGGCGGGTTTGTAGGAAGGGTCGATTTTAATTACATTGTAGTTGCCGTTTTTCTTTTGCTTAAGAAGTGCAAGGGCCTCGTCGGTGTAGCCGGGTGCGATGACACCGTCGGATACTTCGCGCTTGATAAGGCGGGCGGTATCAACGTCACAAACGTCGGAAAGTGCGATGAAGTCGCCAAAAGAAGACATTCTGTCAGCGCCGCGGGCACGTGCATATGCGCATGCAAGAGGGCTTAATTCACCGAGGTCGTCCACCCAGTAAATCTTGGCAAGGGTCTCGTCAAGAGGAAGTCCTACTGCCGCACCTGCGGGGGAAACGTGCTTAAAAGAAGTTGCTGCGGGAAGTCCGGTAGCTTCTTTTAACTCTTTAACAAGCTGCCAGCCGTTAAATGCATCAAGGAAGTTGATGTATCCGGGGCGGCCGTTTAATACTTCAACCGGAAGGTCGCTTCCGTCTTCCATGTAAATGCGGGAAGGCTTCTGATTGGGGTTACATCCGTATTTTAACTGAATTTCGTTCATAATCTGTACTCCTACTTGGTGTTTTTATTAACGATTCTGGTCTCCCACTTGCCTGTCTCAAGGTCAACAAAACGGGTGAAGAGAGATACTTTATTTTCAAAGTTTAAGCTTTCCCACAAATCGTGAGTAAAGGAATCGATGTCGCCTCTGATGTGTACCACTTCGGGTTCGCCTTCGAAGCTGGGTAAGGGCTCATCGTCCTTCATGTAAGTGTGAAGGAAACGTCCCTCGCCGATGCGGGGCTTGTCGTAAAAGAAGTTGTAACGGTTGCAGGCGCTTCCGTCGCCGTTATTGGACTTAAGTATGTTCATTTCGTAGGAAAAAGAATCTCCCTCGAAGTGTAAAATTCCTGAAATTCTGGGGGTGTAGTTGGGTTCGTCGGGCTCAAACTCGCGGGTTCTTAATGCCGCATCAAAGCTCTTGCCTGCGCGAAGTCCGTCGTATACGGTATCGGTCTGGTCACCGTTGGTAACGATGGTGTGTGAACCGAATACTCTTACGGGAGCGTAGATAATAAGTGAAGGGTCGGACATTTTGGAAGGATCGAATGCTTCGGTACGAATACCCTCGCCCTCTTCCACAAACACGCGGTTACGTGAGTTAACGCTTCTTCCCATGATGAAATAAGCGATAACCGCCTTTCTGCCGTCCTCGGAACGTCCGATTACGATACCTCTTCCGGGATAAGCATTGGTCTTAAGTAATTGTGACAGTTCAAAAGTTCTCATAGGTGCCTCCTGCTAGAATTTTTGTACAAAGAAAGCCGACAGTCCGAGCTTTCTTGCCCAGACGGTCGGCTGTTGTCATCTATACTCCCTGTGGTCAATTCCACTTCCGTCAGTCATATAGACCTTATGAATTTAGATTAATAAAAAACTATTACGCTGTCAACAGCAATTTGCACAATAACATGCGCTTTCTTTTACCAGATGGTGACGTTGTAACTGCTGTCGGAAATATCGAACTTAATCGTTCCGCCCGAGCCCTTACAGTTAAGCTTGGATGTGTCTATTCCCACGGAGGGGCTGAAGCTTATCTTAAGCATATCGGGGCTTGGATGCTTCTTTACAAGGGTAAGTCCGTTTATATCAAGCTGCGAATACTCGCTTACCTGCCAACCGAGGCGCCCGCCGGTTAAGGTGATGGAACCGGTAATCTTAAGACTCGCGCCGGGTTTTAAAGTCATGTACTGGTAGTCCTGATTGGGAAGCACGGTATTGCCCACGTCAATTTCAAGCTTGGTCCAGAAAGCGTAGTCTCTGCCGTAATCGCCTTCAACGCTGTCGGCGTCACCCTCGGTGAGAATTGCGGTCACAACCTTTGTCTCAAGCGCGTTCTGCTCTTCATACGTAGTTCCGGGGCCCTGGTATCCAAAGCCTTCATTCATTCCTTCGTCATCTATGCCGTAGCTTATATAACCTGTAAACGGAGGGCATTCCGGAGGATTATTGGGCTCATATCCGGCCGGGGCGATAACATTTTTGTAGTTCGTTTCTCTTATCAGGACGAAATTGCATCCACCGCCTACCCAATCGGGATGGTTAAAAGAATTAATGTCGGCCGAAAGTCCCGACAAATCAACCTTGCCGGCGTTCTCAAGCTCTATACCCGTGCGCTTATCGGGAGTAGTGGGAGCTACTGCGGGCCACATACCTGTAAAGGTTACCGTATGCCCCTCGCAGTGTATTATTACGCCGGTGAGCGTATCGCTCGATACATCTATGACTATATCCCCGCCAAGCGTCACTTCATCGATGCCCTGATTAAGGCGCGCGCGAATCTCTTCCTCACTTGAAACAGGCTTTTTACGTTCGGCTTCCGCAGCTTCCTCGGCCTTTCTGCGCTCATCTTCTTCTCTGATGCGTCTTTCTTCTTCCGCCAGGCGTTCTTCTTCACGCTCTTGTTCGCGTCTTGCTTCCGAAATCTCCCAGGCATAGGCTTCGGTATAGATGCTTATGCGCTCGGCGAATCGCTCTTTGTCCTCGCCGAAGTATCCCGTTTCGGCCTTGGGTGCGATTTCTTTGACAATTTCTTTAAAGACCGACGCGTATTCTTTTTCGGAGTCGCCGCCCTCGGGAGTCATGAGCTGGATTTCCGTAACTTTCCCGTGGTTGTCGTACTGCGAATGGAACTTGAAAAAGGCTATAAATGCATCCTTGTAGCTCTTGCCGATGTAATCGTCTTTTATCGTAAACTCGCTCATGTCGCTGTTTACGCCGCAGTCGACCACCGTGTCACCGTTGCAGATTGTTAAGAACTGCCAGTCTGCGCCGTCCTCAAAAGCAATTCTGATGCCTACATATCTGTCGCCCGTTTTGGGTGTGTAGGAACCGTCTTCGTTAAGTTCGACTTTTTGGGCAGTCGCATAATCTACCTGATTTCTTACCGAAGTTACCTCAGTACTGCTGCCGGTCTCTCCGCACGCACTCAGCAAAAGAAGCCCTGCCGCAAGAATCGCTGTTATCGCTGTCCCCTTTATTTTTCTCATATAATTACAGCCTCCGTTTTATCACTTTCTTTGACTGTCTATAAAGTCTCTTGTGTAGCCGTCTTCGAGCACCATGTTGTAAAGCCAGCCCGAGTTCGAAGTGTCGCCGCCGCCCGCGATGTTAAGGATGCGGGATAGGTCGTCTTTGACGTATACAAACCAGCTCATCTTGGAGGTGGAACCGCAGGCCGTTGTGGCTACCCTGTTGCCGTCTCTGTCGAAGACTTCGAGCATACCGTAGGCTTTAACCGCCACATACTGAGAGTCCGATGTGAACCACGCCGCCTGACCGCCGTATCCTACTGTCCACAAAGGTTCGCCGGTCTCTGCATTCAACATATACTGGCCGATGTCTCTGCAGCCAGTGTCGTTGCCCCAGAAGAGTATCGTTTCGTCGGGCGATATGGTAAGCTTCGTGCCTCTCGAGCCTGTCTGGAAGGTCCATACCATCTTGCCGGTCTTACGATCTATGCAGCAAAGCTTGTTGTCGTTGCCGCCGGTGGCCTTGGGCGAAGCATACAGGTACTTGCTCGACATTATCATATCGATGGGGAAGTTGCCCGCCGTGAAGGTCTGCCAGAGCATCTCGCCGGTCTTGGCATCAAATGCCGCGATACATTCCTGACTACCCATGTAGAGCACCGAATCGTCTTCGGAGAAAATAAGGTGACGTACCTGGGCGCCTCTGTAATTGCTCCACAGAACTTCTTTTGTCGCTATATCCATGACTCCGAAACAATTCTCGCCGTTGATATCAAGGGCTACAAGTCTGTTGTCGTGGGAAATTTCCATGGCTCTGGTGCCGTGATTAAGTTCAAATACCGCTTTGCCGGATAAATCGAATATCGTCGCATTACCGATATTGGCAGGAGGATTTTCAAAGTCGGCTATCTTCGAAGCCTCACTCGAAGGCGTAATAACCGTTCCCACAAGGGTTCCGTCGGGGCTTACGCATACGCAGCAGGTCTGCACGCCGGTCGCCTTTCTCATGAGGAGTTCGCCGTCGTGGTTGAATACGTTTAAGTATGCGGTCTTATGGGCACCGGGAGTTTCGTCGTGGAACTTAACCGTTGCCAGAATGTCTCCGCCGTAATCGTAGTAATTGGCCTGCCCGCCGTAATCTTCTTCTTTGTAGTAGTCATATACAAGGTAGTCGTATTTGTCGGGCACTACCATGGTCAGCTCGTATTCTTTTGCCTCTGTGGGCTGCACGAATGCTGTCTTCTGACCGTAGATGCGTCTGCCTTTTATGAAGTCCGAGTAGTTGACGCCCTCCTGCACTTCTCCGTCGAGGGCAAAGAGCTCGCCGATTACCATGGTCACCATCTTTCCATCCACGGGAGCCTTTTCGCCGTTAGCCATAATGACGAATCTTGCGTAGGTTTCGTCGGTCTTGTACTTAAGTACAGGCACCGTAACGGAAAAAGAACCGTCTATGGAAGTAAAATATTCTTTTGACCCCACTCCCAGAGCTTCCATGTTTCCGGCAGAATCATCAAAGCCATGCACTGTGAAAGGCATAAAAGCAAGAGGCTCGCCCTGTTCATTAACCATATGACCCTTAATGACGGCGTGCTCACAGTTCCAACCGTCGAAAGAACCGGTGCGATTCTTCATGATGAGAAGAATGTCCTCACTCTTTTCCCTTGTGCGAATCGCAGGTTTAGGGTCTTCGCCTTTGTTAAGAAGTGCGACCTCGCTTTCTTTCATGGGGTATGTTTTTAAATACCAGTGAGAGTTCATATTTTTGTGACTGCTGTAATCCATGCGAATATATGTCATCTCACCCGGCTCCAGAACGTCCTTGGGAATGGCCGCAAGAACGGTTTCATCGTTTGCCAGTTCGTCTATCTTATCGTATGCCGCGTCGTACTCGGAAAGTGCTTTTAGTGCCTTTATCCACTTGCTTGTGTCACCGGTTCCGCTGCAGTCTATGAATGCATAGTCTATGTACACTGGTGTGTCTGAAACGTTGGTAATTCGCGCCACTCTGCTGATATTCTCATACCATTCAACAGTGATGTCCCGAGGACCTTCGATTTTGACATGGTCGTTCTGCTCCAGCACTTCACAACCAAATTCGGAAAAATAAGGGAAAAAAGCATCCCCGTCCTCGATGGTAGCATACTGAGCCATATCAATCTTAGGGTTGGCCTCGAGTTTCTTATTAAGTTCGGAAGTACTCATAGCCGGAAATACGGTGTCGGGAGTGATACCGTAAAGATCTAAAACCGCATGCACCTTTTCAATGTCTGTCTCACTGATATCGTGAAACTTATAGTATTCATCCCAGCGATATATATTACATTCCATAGTCTCCCACTTATAGGCTCCGAATGCCTTCTCAAGTGTAGCGCGAACGTTGTCGGGAAGTCCGCGCAGGTTGGCATAGATTACCACCAGCTGATAGATATCCCAGCAATCGCTGAGTCCGCTGTCTATTTTGGCCTGAACTTCTTCTTTGGTGAAGGTCTTGTCTCCCCAGGGTGAAGGGACGGCAGCCGGTTCCTCTTCTGTCTCTGAGGGAATGGGAGCAGAAGTTTCGACTTCCTTTTTCACCTCTGACACAGTAGCGGAATCAGATACCTCTGTTGAGGCCGGCTCTGCTTTGCCGCATGCCATTGTCGAAAGAATAAGTACTGTAACTAGTCCGAGGGCAGTCTGTTTTTTCATGTTTCCTCCGATAGAGCACATAACATTGTGCATCATTTGTTACAAGTATACAGACGACCTATTAACTTAACTATAGCAAAACGGGCGACTCCTTTCGGAATCGCCCGTCTCATCATCATTCATATTTATTTGCCCTTATTAAGGATTTCATCCTTCAAATCTCTTGCAAGGTCCTTGATACGAGGGCCGGCGGTCTGAGACTGAAGAATATTGGCTATCATCTTCTGGGCCACGTCAAGGTGACCGGTCATGGTGCCGAGGACTGCGATAAGGTAGTTGATGGTCATTTCGTCCATGCCACACATGGGGAAGTTTTCTCCCTGAACCGCTGCCACGAAACCGTCGAAGGCGTTCTTGGAGAATTCAAGCTCCATAGCCTTGGTCTTCTGATAGTCGGCGTGAGCCTCACCGATTTCTTCGGCCTTGCCTCTTGCCATCCAGGATGCCTTAAGACAGATGTATGCTTTTTCGCTTGCTTTTGCTCCCTTTACGATAGCATTTACGAGAGCCATCTTGTAACGCTCGATTGCTTCATCGTAAGAGTAAATCTCTGATGTGTCGGGCTTGGGTTTAAAGGCAGGTGTAATCTTTGCTTTAATCTTCTGGGCCTGAACGTTCAGAATCGAAGGAAAATATCTCGAAAGAGCGGTATAACCGCACTTAGGGCACATGATAACATCGTATTTGGCAATATCAACGTCCTGATATACGGGGCGAAGGTCTTTGTCGGAGCGAAGCAGTTTTGCTTTTCCTGCCTTAACCGCTTTGGTCTTAAATTCGGTGTCGCAAATAGGGCACTTCTGTGTCTTTTCCAGCAGATAATCCTTCTCTGTAGGCACATATGCGGCCTTCTTGGCTTCTTCTTTTTTCTCCTCCTCAAAAAGAGACATTCCTTCAAGGCCGTCAAGGCCAAAGGAACCGAGTCCCGATAATAAACTGTCTCCCATGATTACCTCCGTTATTTAACATATTTATTTTCAAAGTCTTCGGCGGGCATGGGCTTGTCAAAGTAGAATCCCTGAATCATCTTAATCTTCATGCCTTCCAAAACTTTATACTGCTTCTCTGTTTCGATTCCTTCCACGCAGACGTTTACGCCGATGGTCTCCGCAAGCTCCGCCACCATCTTGATGAAGGACTGGGAATATGCGCTCTCGGCGAGATCCTGTACGAAGCTTTGGTCCACTTTGATAACGTCGAAAGGAATCTCTCTTATGTGATTGAGTGAAGAATAGCCTGTTCCGAAATCATCCAAAGCCAGCTTGACGCCTAAAGCCTTGATGCCGTTAAGGATGGTCTTCATTCTTTCCATATCGTTGATGGCAAGACTCTCGGTAACCTCTAAGGTAAGGTTCTTGGGTTTAATGCCTGTTTCTTTGATGGTGCGGGCTATAATGTCAACAATGTCCGACTGTAACAACTGTACCACAGACAAATTAACGTTAACCTTATAATCGGGATGACCGTTGTCATTCCAGGATTTACATTCCTCGCAGGCTTTCTTGAGCACGTGGTTGCCTATGGGGTTAATAAGTCCCAGATATTCCGCAAGAGGTATAAAGTCGCCGGGTGCGATAAAACCAAGGGCAGTGGAGTGCCATCTGATAAGGGCCTCCGCACCGATACAGCGGTTGGAATCGGTTACGTCCACGATGGGCTGGTAGTAAACCTCAAACTCTCTGTAGCCGGAAGTCATGGCATCACGCATGTTCTTCTCCATGTCAAGACGCTCGCTCGAAGAGGAAACTATGCTGTCCGAGTATCTGGCCACGCGGTTCTTGCCGCTTTTTTTGGCATCGTACATGGCGATGTCGGCCTTTTTGATAAGGTCAAGGACGCTGGCGCCGCTTTCGGGGAACTCTACCACGCCCATACTCATGGTGCAGTAGTAGTCCGCATCCTTAAGGTACCAGGGTTTGCTGAATATGTCTTCAATCTGCTCGATAATGCGCTTGAAGGAATCGTAAGACTCCGGAGGCACTATAATGACGAATTCGTCGCCGCCCATACGATAGCAGGTATTTCTGATACCCTCGATACGCTGAAGGGAGTGGGAAATAGCCTTCAGGAGCACGTCGCCGTACTGGTGGCCGAGGCCGTCGTTAATATGTTTAAAGTCGTCAAGGTCAAGGTACAAAAGTGCGCCCTTGGTACCTGCGGTCTTGGCGGCATCTATGTGCATTGCAAGGTCTCTTTCACAACACATACGGTTGTAAAGACCCGTAAGAAAGTCCGTGTAAGCCTGCTGCTCTATGCGGCGCTGATAGCTTTTTTTGTCCGTAATATCGTATGCGGCGCACAAAGAAACCTTTCTGCCGTCCACCCAGTTGATGTAGGTGTAGTGAAGGTCGTACCAGCGGTTCTTGGCAGCGTGGTTGACTTCGTAATTGCCCACTTCTTTGGACTCGGGAAGGGCACCGTCGAAAAGTTCGTCGAGGCTGCCGCTTAGGAATTCCTCATTGAATATGTTCTTTAAAACCCTGTTGGCAAAAAGAGGTGAGCCTGTCTCGGTATCGCGAACGTAAATAGCGCTGCCCACATTGTCAAGAATGGCCTCCAAAGAAGCAAAAGAACTTGCAAGTGAATTCTTCTGAATACGCTTGGTAAGGATGCTCTGAAGAATCTTCATGGCATCGTACAAAAACTTAACTTCCTCGGTCTTCCATTTTTTGTCGGGCTGAGAGTCCATGAAACAGGAGTACATGGCTACTCCGTTGCCAATCTGGATGGGAAGAACGCATACTGCGGTCATATTAAGAGCATCAAGGATTTCTTTGTCCGGAATGTCGGCGTCGGAATCCGAAGAGATTACCAGGGGCTTGTCGGTATAAAGAAAATGGAACCTGGGCTGGCCGATATGCTGGTCAAAGCATGATACCGCGCCGTGAGCAGTCCACTCCGCCACAATGTCCATGCTGTCCATTCCTCTCTTGACTCTCGCTATAAAAGCGGTGGCGATATTTAAGTACTCACCCACGATTTTAAGCATCTCATTCATGATGACTTCGATGGCGTCATTGGAGTCAAGAAGCTGAACCACCTCGGAAATAGCCTCAACCCTCTTAAGGGAAGCAAGTGCTTCTTCCTCTGAGTATTTGGAACGCATGCTCTCAGCCTTGGCTGTAGCCAAAGAAAGCTTGGACGTAAGTATTAACTGGGTTACATCCCTGCATATGTCAATCGAGTCGGTGAATTTCTTAAAAGAAGTGGCCCTTGAGAAATTGTCGGGCGAAACACTGCCGGGCATGGCAAGAAGGTCCGGATCGTTCATGACGCCTATCAGGAGCCAGGTTACAATTACCTCGCCGCTAACATGAAGCGAGACACCTGCTACCTTGATGTTGGGTATACACGTGTCTTCCTGAGCCTGTACTTCCAAGTCGTCTCCGGACACTCTTTCAAAAAGATTGTCCAAAGTTTCCTGCCCGATAAGATTGATTAGTTTTTTGCCTTCAGACGGTTCTGTGGTGAGATCGCAAATAACTTCTCCCCTGGAATTGTATCCGATCATGTACAAATCGGCCACCTGGCTGTAGCGAAGGGCCATTCTGTAAACAATCATGATATCAACCGTCAGATTCCCGGACAGAACACCGGGATTACCATAGATTGTATTATTGTTCTCCACAAATAATGCCTCTTATTCCCCTAGGGTTATATTAACATAACATCGTAATTCTATCAAGAATAGCATGTGATATTGCAAGAACAAATTATGGCAAAATGCCCTGAAATGCTGAAAAATAAAGGGTTTAGAAAACCCGGTGCCGTGTGGCACCGGGTTTTAATCCAAATCTTATAAAGCGTCCGATGAATAGTTGGGAGCTTCTTTGGTAATGTGAATGTCGTGGGGGTGGGACTCACGAAGAGCTGCGGCGGAGATTTTAATGAATCTGCCGTTTTCTTTGAGCTCATCGATGGTCTTGCATCCGCAGTAGCCCATGCCGGCACGGAGACCGCCGAGAAGCTGGAATACGGTGTCTTCTACGCTTCCCTTGTAAGCTACACGACCTTCAACGCCTTCGGGTACGAGTTTCTTGGCATCGGACTGGAAGTATCTGTCCTTGGAGCCGTTCTCCATGGCTGCGATGGAACCCATGCCACGGTAAACCTTGTATTTACGTCCCTGATAGAGTTCGAATTCGCCGGGTGCTTCGTCACAGCCCGCAAACATTGAACCCATCATGCAGACATTGCCGCCTGCGGCAATAGCCTTGGTGATTTCGCCTGAATATTTGATACCGCCGTCTGCGATAATCGGGATGCCGTATTCTTTGGCAACCTTGTAACATTCCATAATAGCGGTAACCTGGGGAACACCGATACCTGCAACCACACGGGTGGTACAGATTGAACCGGGTCCGATACCTACCTTAACTGCGTCTGCGCCGGCTTCGATAAGTGCCTTGGTAGCTGCGCCTGTTGCTACGTTACCTGCGATGACCTGAAGGTCCGGATATGCTTCTTTTATCATCTTAACGCACTTGATAACGTTGGCTGAGTGGCCGTGTGCGGAGTCAAGTACGATAACGTCAACCTTGGCTTCCACAAGAGCTGCTACTCTTTCAAGACAGTTGGCTGTAATACCTACGCCTGCACCGCAGAGGAGACGTCCCTGAGCGTCCTTGGCAGCAAGGGGATATTTGATGGTCTTCTCAATGTCCTTGATGGTGATAAGACCCTTTAAGTTAAAGTCGTCATCAACAATGGGAAGCTTCTCTTTTTTGGCCTTGGCTAAGATTTTCTTGGCTTCCTCTAAGGTGATGCCTTCTTTTGCCGTAACAAGGCCTTCGCTTGTCATGTTTTCTTTTATCTTCTTGGAAAAGTCTGTTTCGAATTTTAAATCACGGTTGGTGATGATGCCTACGAGCTTCTTACCCTCAGTGATGGGAACTCCGGAGATACGGAATTTGGCCATGAGGTTATTGGCATCTGCAAGAGTGTGCTCGGGAGAAAGAGAAAATGGATCGGTGATTACACCGTTTTCTGACCTCTTAACTTTATCTACTTCTTCGGCCTGTTCCTGAATGGACATGTTCTTGTGAATAATACCGATGCCGCCCTGTCTTGCCATGGCAATAGCCATACGGTGTTCGGTAACTGTGTCCATGCCGGCACTCATAAGGGGAACGTTTAATTTAATCTTCTTGGTAAGATAAGTGGTTACGTCCACCTGATTGGGAATGACTTCGGAATAAGCGGGCTCTAAGAGCACGTCATCAAAAGTAATGCCTTCACCGATAATCTGACTCATTGATAATCCTCCTATTTTCTTTTTCTTATAACAAAACTGCCGGAAACTGTTTTCGCGCCGGCAGTTTTAAATTTGCTAATGAATGTAACACACCGCGCGGGTATTGTCAATCACTAAATACCTTTCTCGGCGCAACATTTTTTAGAAGTTTAACCATTTCATCGTTGGGCTCAAAAATAACCTTCTGAGAGCCTTCGTAGTAAAAGCAGTAGCGTACCTCGGGCTGACCTGCGATTCCGCTTGAGTAGTCAAGTTCCTTGACCTGTCTGTTCCTGTAGGAGTCAAGGTGGTAGGACTTAAGGGGAGCAAGAATCTCCATCTTCTCTACCTGGTAAACGCCCACGCGCTTTCTTTTGGACTTATTCATGACCTTGTCGATGGTGATTTCTTTGTCAAGGTATAAGTATTCGTACTCGATGTTGGCGTACATGCCCACAAAGTAGGAGCCCACGCCGAAGGCTATGGCAATAATGATTAAGATGTTGCCAAGTACGAAGGCGCCCAGAAAGGCAACCGCCGCAAGACCCATCAGTAAATATTTAAGAAATAACATGACTCCCGAAGGCTTTCTTTCGACCATAACCTCAATATATGATTCGCTCATAACTGTTCCTCTTCTCTTTAAGAATGTGTAATGCTAAATACTTATCATTAATATATCAGACTTTTAAAATAAATCAAAACCATTTAAGGATTTTAACAAAATTTTCACTTTTTGAACATTGACCCCGGGGCGCGGTTGGCCGATAATAGTCCTATCATTTGAAAGAGAGGTTTTATTATGCCTGTTATCGACGATATCAGAGACAGCCAGAAGATGTTAAAAGGTAAAGGCTTCAAATATAAGTTTCAGTACTTCTGGGAGTATTACAGAGTGCCGACGATTATTATACTTGCGGTGATTGCAATAGTTGTGTCCATTATCACTACCATGATTCGCAATAAGCCGGCTTCTTTTTCCGTGGCATTTATAAATGCCGTGGCTATGCCGGATTCGGCTGCTTTTGCCGCTGCTGCGGGAATTGATGAGACTCAGGGGATTGTGGCTTTCGACGGAGGATACATTATTTCCACCGACCCCGACAATATCACCGAAACCACCTACACTTCCGCTCAGAAGCTTATGGCTTCCGTGGCAGGCGCAACCCTTGATACCATGATTTGTACCGAAGATCTGGCTCACGGATATTTAAATTCCCAGATGTATGCGGATTTGCGCGAAATTTACTCCGATGCCGAGCTTAAAGCTCTTGGCGACAAGGTACTGTGGGGCACTCCCACCGACCCCGAAACCGGTGAAGTTTTCGGTCCCGAAATGCCCTATGCGATTTGCATAGGCTCCGCTCCCGCCATTACTTCCGTTCCCTGCTACTTCGACGAGGACGTCTGCGTAGCCGTCATCGCCAACGCTCCCCACAAGGACAGAGTGAAGGCATTTGTTGATTTTTTGTTTGAGTGGAAAGCAGAATAAACCGATAAAAGAAGCCCTCTGCGCGATGCGGAGGGCTGTTTTGTGAGTTTATACTTGGAAAAATTCACAGCTACCTGCGGAGCTTGTCAATCTCCTTGAGTTCGTCAACTGAGAAATAATAGTGTTTGCCGCAGAAACGACAGTTAACCTCAATAGTCTCGCCGGCATCAATCATTTCTTTCATGTCAGATGCGCTGAGGGAAATAAGACCTTTGGCGAAACGGTCTTTGGAACAGTTGCAATAAAAGCTTGCGGGAATGGTATCGTTAAACTCGATATCAAAACCGTCAAGAACCTTCTTAACAATATCCTCAGGCGACATACCGCTGTCGAGAAGCGCAGTAACCGAGGTAATCCCCTTAAGGTTCTGCTCAAGTCTGTCTACAACCTCATCGGGAGCAAAGGGCATAAGCTGCACAATAAAGCCGCCGGCGCAGCGCACGGTATTGTCCTTGTTCATAAGAACTCCGAGGCCTACGGATGAAGGCACCTGTTCGCTGGACATGAAATATTCGGTAAGGTCATCACCGATTTCTCCTGTCACTAACATAGTCTCACCCACATAAGGCTCTTTAAGTCCCAAATCCTTAATAACCGTCAAAAATCCGGGAGCCAAAGCACCGCCCACATCAAGCTTACCCACAGAATTGGGCGGAAGCATCACATCAGCCACCACGGGATATCCTTTAACACGTCCGTGGGAATCCGCAGTAACCGTAAGACCTTTCGCAGGTCCGCCCGACTTAATCTGAAGTGTCAGAATATCCGCATCACCCTTCTGCATAACGCCCATCATGGCGCCCGCAGTAAGAAGACGTCCCAGAGCCGCCGTCATCACCGGACTCGTATTGTGAGCCTGTCTTGCAGTCTCAACCAGTTCTTTTGTATCTGCCGCAAATATACGAATATACGCATTGGCGGCTGTTGCACGTACTATATAATCACTCATTTTCCACACTCTTTTGCTACTATTACTATTCTTTCGCTGTCCTCGCCGGCTTCACCTTTGGTGTCCGCATCGTAAGCCTTCAAAAAAACAAGTCCCGACGCCTCAACCGCTTTCTTCATCTCCGAAAGCGTATATCCTCTCTGCAGATGAGTCTCCGTAAACCTTCTGAAAAGCTCCCCTTCGCGGACAAAGAAAGTAATATCATACTCATTGATATCGCTCTCCTCATCATAAAAATTCTCCCAGATGAAGCTTTCGTCCTCACGGTTCTCAGCAATGGTACTTTCGCCGATAACATCTCGATATTTGTGTCTTGTGTTAAAGTCAAAAACAAAAATCCCGGAAGGATCCAGATAATTGTTAACAAGTTTAAAAACCGTCACAAGCTCGGACTCTTCCAGAATATAATTGATACAGTCGCAGACACTCACTACTGCTGCCACTGTACCGTAAAGTTCAAACTCGCGCATGTCCTGACACAGGTACAGAATGTCCGAAGAATCCCCTTCTTTGGCCCTGGCCGCCATGAGCATTTCCTCCGAAGAATCGATGCCTATCATGTCAAAGCCCTTGTCACGAAGCCGCCTCGTCATCTCTCCCGTGCCGGCACCGAGATCGCACACCAATCCACCGGTTATGCCGTTTTCACGCAAGTTATCCACAATATTCTCACACCATTCATCATACGGTGTGTCTTCCATAAATTCGTCGTACACCGACGCAAAATCAGTATATGCGTCCATAAAATCAATTACCCCGTGATTCCGAGCCACGCTCCGAATCCCAAAAGACATGCAAGGCTGACAATAACTGCTGCCAAAGCAACACCGAGTATTACGGCAAGAATACTTGATTTAAAGTCCATATCAAGGATGGATGCCGCAAGGGTACCCGTCCACGCACCTGTTCCGGGAATCGGAATACCTACAAAAAGAAGAAGCGCAACAAAAAGTCCTTTTCCTGCTTTTTCTTTTAACTTTTCACCGCCCTTATGACCTTTCTCAAGGCAGAAGGTGAAAAACTTGCCGATAACAGGCTTGTCGGCACCCCATTCAAGCACTCTGCGCGCGAAAAAGAAAATGAAGGGAACCGGAAGCATATTGCCGACAGCAATAATGATATATGCCCAAAGTAAATTAAATCCGGGGTCCGCTGCCTTAAAACCGTATGCAAAAGGAATCGCTCCTCTTAATTCCACCAGCGGAACCATGGACAGGAAAAACACAAACAAATACTTCTTAATCATTAAAACAATCTCCTACTTCTCTTTTAAAATCTTTTCAAGCGTATCAATTACAACACGCATTTCTTCATCCGTACCTATGGAAATTCGTAAATAATCCTTAATTATGTCTCCGTTAAAGGCTCTTACGAGGATATTCTCTTCTCTCAGGCGCTTGAAAATGTAGTCACGGGGCACCGACTCATGACGGGCAAAAATAAAGTTGGTCTTGGAATCCGCAAAAGAAAATCCAAGTCTCTTAAGCTCGCCCTTGGTCCACTCACGAGTCTTTATAACCGCAGCAACCGTCTTCTCAAAGTACTCCCTGTCCTTAACAGCCGCAGCACCCATTAAAAGCGCCGGTGTATTCATGGTATAAGAGTTAAAAGAAAACTTCGCATCAAGCATATACTTAATGAGCTTACGGGAACCCATGGCAAAACCGATGCGAAGACCTGCCAAAGAACGGGACTTTGAAAAGGTCTGCACCACCAGAAGGTTCTCATATTTGTCTATCAAAGGAAGGGCCGACTCACCGCCGAAATCCGCATAGGCCTCATCGATGATGACCACCTGATCCTTATTGTGCTCAATAATGTCCTCAATATCCTTAAGGGGAAGATTGGCTCCCGTAGGCGCATTGGGATTGGCCAGCACTACGCCGCCGTTAGGCACGAAATAATCTTCCTTGCGAACGGAGAAATCCTCCATAAGAGGAATCTGCTTAAAGGGAATCCTGTAAAGATTCGCCCATACGTCATAAAAAGAATAAGTAATATTAGGAAAAAGAATAGGCACATCACTGTTAAAAAACGTAAGAAATGCCATACTCAAAACATCGTCCGAACCTACGCCCACAAAAATTCTGTCGCTGTCAACATGATAAAAGTCAGCGATGGCATCAACCAGCACGGAGCAGGTGGGGTCAGGATATTTCTTTAAACTCACGGCATCCATGTTCTTAAGGACGTCAAATACGCCGGGCGCCGGAGGATAAGGGTTTTCATTGGTATTAAGCTTTATAAGGTTGGAAACCTTGGGCTGTTCGCCTGGAACATAAGGTTCCACCGTTCTCACATAATCTTCCCACATAACGCACATTTCCTTTCGAAAGTACTGTACACATAGAAATACTCATTAAGTTTAAAGGGTTTTTTCCATTATTTCAATAGTTAAAGTTTACTGTATTAAGGGTACAAAGAAGCCGGTTCTCTGCATTTTAACAAAGAACCGGCCTTAAAAACCTTATTTAATACTTAAACGCAATCCCTTCATCCGTGGGAATGGTGTTTTCTTCGCCCTCAAGCATAACGTTTACGGGCACTTTCTTTTTAAATTCTTTCTTCCAGGGAGAGATGTACAAAAGGTACTTTCCGTGGGAAGTAAGCTTGTCCCCGGGCACAATTGCAGTAAGGCCGTTTGCGGACTTAATCACGCGACATCTGGTGACAATACGCTTTCTTCCGCCCTGCACTACGTATACGTAATTGAAGCGTGATACAAAGAACGCTCCTATCAAAAGAAGAAGCACGCCCACGGGAAGTGTCAGGCCTCCCACGGAAGCCGCAAACAATGAAGCTTTGCCTGAACCGTCATCTGTTAAATCCTCGGAAAAAGTCTCATCTTCCTCATCAAATTCTTCCACAGACTCAATCACTTCTTCTTCGAAATTGTGAGACGCCTCCGCTTTTGCCGCTGCGGTAAGGTCCTTTACGAGGATGAGCTTTCCTTCGGGACTTCTGTCGTGGGTGCCCTTTGCAAGAATTGCGCTTTTTACGGACGCATCCTTAAACTTCCCGAAAGCATCTTTTTCGGATGCATCGCCGGAAGCGGTGTTTCCCGCATTTTTACCGGAGCTTTTTGCGCCTGAAGTTTTGGATGAATCGGTTACAGTCTTGGTGTCGGATGCTTTTTCTTTACCGGCTTTATCCTTTGAAGCCTTATCCTTGGCTGCTTTTTCCGATGCGGCTTTCTCTGCGGCGATTCTGTCGGCATCGGCTTTTTCTTTGGCTGCTTTCTCGGCCGCAACTCGCTCGGCTTCTCTTCTTTCGGCCTCCACTACCTTGGGGTCTCTGCCCACGTTGGAGACATTATAAGAAGTCTCGGTGATATTGCCTGCCGCGTCCCTGACACGAATACTTACATTTCCGTTGGATGTAACCTTGTAAGAGCCGGCCGCACCAAAGGCTCCGCCGTTAAAAGAATATGCCACATCGGAAAGACCGAGACCCTCGTCGTGAGCTTCAACCGTAAGGGTTATGCCGCTTTCGCTCCAGTCTTCCGTGTTCTTTGTAACGGAGTCGATTACGGGAGCCGCCTTGTCGATACAATCTACGGTGTATGATACACTTACGCTTCTTCCCCTTGAATCGGTAACGGAAGCAGTATATGTGCCGTTTTCCGTAACTTCAAAAGAAGGATTGGAAGTGTTTCCCTCACCGAAATTATAGGGTTCACCCGCAAGGGAAAACTCCGATGTCGTACCGCTTACATCAATACTTAAAGTTACGCTTCCGTTGGTGGGTGCGCCCGATACCGCGTTAAGGCTCACATTGGCAATGGGCGTACTCTCATTCATTCCGCAGACAAGGTCGCGGGTAGTGTAGTAATGAGATGAAGGGGAGCCCGGAGTCTCATTTCTTAAGTAAGTACCGCATACCGTACAGTACTGAATATATGCAAGACTCGTGGTACGTGTAAGTCCGTTGGGGCAATAATCTCCGTAGATTATCTCCACAAAAGAACGAAACACTCCGCATCCGGGGCAATGATAATCATGCCTTCCCACCGTATCCTTGACATAGTGCTTGTCACAAAGTTTGGTTACGTTTTCATAGCACGCATCTGTGTGAACATGTCCAAAGGACGCCGCATGTGAATTGTTACTGCTTAAAAGGGTTACTGTTATGACTACCGCTATGGCCGCAAAAAACTTAAGTACGCGACCCGATATTTTATATAAAGACATTTTTTGACCTCCATGAAAATTCCTTCCGATGTGCGGAAGTAAAATTTCCATGCAGACAGCAAAAAGGATTGTAGCATCCTACAACCCTTTAAACAATGGTAAAGTGTTATGAAACATTTATTCGATGTTTTTTTCCTTAAGTTCGGCAAGCTCTTTTTCGTAACTTGCGGAAGTGGTTTCATCCCCCAAAGCCTTGTAAACACGGGAAAGTCCCTTGAGGGGGATTTCTTCTTTGTACTTAAGATTGGCCTCGGGTTCGGTTTCGTATCTTGCGTTGTAATACCAGATGGCAGCCTCCTGTAAGTCCCCTTTTGACTCATAATAGGCTCCGAGTATTGTGCAAATTTCACTACTGCCGTCTCCCGCCACGTCTTTAAGGGCGTATTTAAGCAGTTCTTCGGCATCGTGCCTGATGGCTGCCGCTTCGGATACCACTATGCAGGCTAGCTTTAAAAGTTCTTCATTGGCTGTACTGTCGGCTACGGCTTTAAAGTAGGGTGCAGCGTTTTGGAAGTCTTCTTCTCCGCCCGAAATCATGAGTTCTTTGGCATACATCTTGGAAAGACGAATGCTTAAGGCTCCGCCGTTTTTTAAAATCTTTTCAAATATCTTAATATCCCTTCCCGAATGAACCGCTTCGGGCTTGTGAATAATATCTATGTCGCTTTCGTAAACCACCGGATCGAGGCGCACCATTTCATGGACAGGCTCGATAAAGGTAAACTCTCGGAGGCGTTTGTAGAGCTTAGGTCTGTATTCTTTGTCAAAGTTATAGACCGTACCGTTTTCAAGCTGATTGACGTAGCGCATCTCAACGATTTCTATCTCCGGAAGCAGGTTCTCCTTGAGTGTCAGAAACTTCTCTCTGTTGTCATCGTCTAAGATTTCGTCCGCATCGGGCACATAGATGTAGTCGCAGGTTGCCTTCTCTATGGCAAAGTTTCTGGCGGCACTGAAGTCATCTATCCATGTAAAATCGTAGATCTTGTCAGTGTATCCCGCCGCGATTTCTTTGGTCCTGTCCGTGGAACCGGTATCCACAATGATGAGTTCGTCCCAGATGCCTTTAAGCGAATCGAGGCAGCGGGCTAAAACCTTCTCCTCATTTTTAACAATCATGCAAGCAGAAATTGTAATCATTTGAGCACTTTCCCCCCTTGAATAAATCTTAATTCGTAAGATAATTAGTCTGTAACTCTAATCGGATATGGTTTATTTATGGAAAAGAAAAAATACAGTATGAATATGTGTGAAGGTCCTCTCTTCTCAAAGATATGGATTTTCACCATTCCCCTGATTCTGTCGGGACTCTTGCAGCTTCTTTTTAATGCTGTGGATATGATAGTGGCGGGACGATATGTGGGCAAAGAAGCCCTTGCGGCCATAGGCTCCACATCGTCTTTAATCAACTTGCTTACAAATGTGTTTATAGGACTTTCCACCGCTGCCAACGTACTGGTGGCAAGGTTCTTCGGCTCCGGTCGCGAGGATGATGTGCAGGAAACGGTACATACGTCCATTGCGCTTTCTTTTATAACAGGCATAATAATGACTGTCCTGGGAATAGCGGTGGCACCAAAGCTCTTGGTATTAATGGGCACTCACGAAAGCGTATTGCCCATGGCCACACTCTATACACGTATATATTTCCTCGGTATGCCGGTGCTGATGCTTTATAACTTCGGTGCGGCGATACTGCGTGCCATCGGCGATACAAAGCGTCCTTTGTATTATCTTACCATATCGGGCGCCATAAATGCGATATGTAACGTTATTTTTATTGTCGTGTTCCACATGGGCGTGGACGGTGTGGCATACGCAACCGTTTTGTCACAGGCCATTTCTGCGGTGCTTACACTTCGCTGCCTTATTACTTCCGACGAATGTTATCGCTTTGAATTTAAGAAGCTGCACATATACAAAGACAAGTTTTTGCAGATTCTTCGTCTCGGACTTCCCGCGGGATTCCAGGGCTCAATCTTCTCTATTTCCAATGT
>JAEEGK010009430.1_pt1 | contig 22801 bp, 17 predicted proteins | sample 8958771 | NCBI WGS metagenome assembly JAEEGK01 (sample SAMN16246547, study PRJNA631951) | gut metagenome | biome: gut microbiome; feature: rumen; material: SC-attached | host: Bos | place: Iran: Karaj | collected 2018-10 | reverse complement strand
TAGATTGTTCATTATATTCCTCCTGTCCATGAGCGCAGGGAAATCACAGACTTATAGTATAAGCATTTTACGATATATGTCTTAAGTTATTAGAGCAAGAATTCTTAACTTTTTCTGACCTCGACAGACCTGCACGCTGGCATTGTACACGGCTGCGCAAATGAATGCAAGCCATCCCTGCCGGTTCACCACGCCGCAGGCAAGACGGAGCCGGTATCGAATCACCAGCCAGGCCTTTTCAAGTGGATAAACTATCGACTTTTCATGAATGCCGGGCATTTTTCAGGTCTCTTAAAAGATGAATCCACGCGTACACCATACCGATATGCCATAAGCGACTTTCAAATACTGCCTGCTGGTCGGACATAAATTGTTGCTCATTATAGCACATTGCGTGAAAAAGTGAACTGGCGGTTTTCTACACATACAACAATAACTATCTGCAAGTAATAGCGGCGGAGATTGATCCCCGCCGCTAAATAACTTATACATAAATCAGCTCATGATTTACGATTTCCATAGCCCTGTCCCGGATGTTGTTCATCCGCCGCAACCACAGCATTTGGTCCTGCGCCTTGAGCTGTTCGGTGACGCCCTCACGCTCTGCCATCTGCCTTGTCAGCAGGAGCATTTGCTCCGTCGCCTGCTCGTTGATGTCGGCCAAGTAGGTGTTCAACCTGCCGTTGGTCAGCAGCTCAGTGTATAGGGCTTTGCGCTCCGTCTTGATGTACCGCAGGTGCCGCTGCCCCCAAATGCCGATAGGCCTTTCTTCCTGAGCCGGTACTGTCAGGCAGGGGATGTAATAATCGCCCTGCAGTTCGTACCACAAACCGTTGCCTTCATCAAAAATATACTTTTCCATTGAGAAATCCTCCTGTATAATGTCGTTGTTGATCTATTCGCACATATGCCACAGGCTCCCGATTGCCACACCTTGTCATATCCTGTTATGGGTTTTTCTTGCCCTTGCTTTTGCCCTTATGAGCTGCGCAGGCGTTGTAGAAACGGTGTAACATTTAATAAAGGGATTCGGTGAGCAGATTGCGGAAAATCTTTTGTTTTCAACGCTTTCAGAGGATTTCATTAAACCCCTATAATCACTGGCGGTTGCCTATGATTTTGTGGAATTCAAATTCCAGTTTGCCGAATAGGTCTTCTACTGTCCGCAGTTATAACGAGCATCGGATTTTGCCCCCACAAAATCCAAAAAAACAAAATAGGCGTGACCGCAATGGTCACGTCTATTTCATATTCTTTTAGGTGGTTATACCCTGGCTCAAGAACTGTTTTTACTGAGAAGAACGCTGTTGTTGTGAGGAGCGAAGCGAGGTCGGATGAGGTGTAGACAAAAGCAAGCAAAACCTCGGGGCACCTTCCTTGCGGAGGGTGCCCCGAGGCGGTTCTTTCTTTTGGTGGACAGTAAGGGACTCGCCCTGCGCTGCGGCGCAGGCCAGGGCACGGCTCTGACGTGCCGCCGGCACGTCATTCACTCCCGTGCCCGTTCGAGTCCCATACCTGAGCAATAAAAAACAGCCACCCGAGAGGGTGACTGTTTTTTATTGGTGGACAGTAAGGGACTCGAACCCCTGACCTTCCGCACGTCAAGCGGAAGCTCTACCAGCTGAGCTAACTGTCCGTTTCGTCAGCAGAAGAAACTATACCGCAAATAACGAGGTTTGTCAATATAATTTTTGCGGGCTCGGCCCGCGCTTTTTCGGCCATCCGCCCTTGCATACCGATGTAAATTGTGCTACACTTCAAAAGTGTAAATTATAAATTATTTCCGAAAGGCGATGACATTATGTCAAATATCACTATTCACAAAACCACCGCTCCCAAGGCCAAGCCCGATCAGAGCAAGCTGGGCTTCGGCAAGATCTTTTCCGACCATATGTTCCTTATGGACTATACGGCGGGAAAGGGCTGGCACGACGCGCGCATAGTACCCTACGGCCCCATTTCTCTCGATCCTTCCGCGATGGTCTTCCATTACGCGCAGGAGATATTCGAAGGCCTCAAGGCATACCGCCGCGCCGACGGCGGCATCCAGCTGTTCCGCCCCTGGGCGAACATTCAGAGGATGAAGAACTCCTGCGAGCGTCTGTGCATCCCCGTGCTGGACGACGATCTGTATCTCGAGGCGCTGACAGAGCTGGTAAAGCTGGACGCGGACTGGATACCCACCGAGCCCGACACGTCGCTGTATATCCGCCCCTTTATCATTGCCACGGAGCCTCACGTGGGCGTACACGCCTCCAGCTCCTACATCTTCTGCATCATCACCTCTCCCGTCGGCGCGTATTACGCCGAGGGGCTCAACCCCGTTAAGATCTACGTGGAGAGCCGCGACGTCCGCGCCGTCAAGGGCGGCATGGGCTATGCGAAGACCGGCGGCAACTACGCCGCCTCTCTCAGAGCCGGTGAGATCGCCGGACAGAAGGGCTATTCCCAGGTGCTCTGGCTGGACGGAGCCGAGCGCAAGTATATCGAGGAAGTCGGCAGCATGAACGTATTTTTCAAGATCGACGGAGAGGTAGTCACTCCGCCGCTGGCCGGCTCCATTCTTCCCGGAGTAACGCGCGATTCCTGCATAAAGATACTTGAGAGCTGGGGCTACACCGTTTCTCAGCGTCCCCTCAGCGCCGAGGAGCTTTTCAATGCCGCCGCGGCGGGCAAGCTCGAGGAGGCCTGGGGCAGCGGCACCGCCGCGGTCATTTCCCCCATCGGTCAGATAGCCTGGGGCGACAAGCAGGAGACCGTCTGCGGAGGAAAGATCGGCGAGGTCACCCAGAAGCTGTACGATTACCTCACCGGCATACAGTGGGGCCGCATAGAGGATCCCTTCGGCTGGATATATAAAATAAGCTGAGAGTTTCGGGAGGATAGTATGAAAGCCGCTCTTGTTATTATGGCCGCAGGCCTCGGCTCCCGTTACGGCGGGGTCAAGCAGATAGCCGGCGTCGGCCCGAACGGCGAGATACTGATGCAGTATTCGGTTTTCGACGCCGTCCGCGCCGGTTTTGACAAGGTAGTATTCATCATCACGCATGAGATATACGACGGCCTGCGCGAGCTGTTCGACGAAAAGCTCCGCGCCCGGGGCGTGGAAGTGCGCTACGTGTTTCAGGATTTCTCGTCCGTACCGTCGTTTTACAGGATACCCGAGGGGCGGGTAAAGCCCTTCGGCACTGCCCACGCCGTGCTGTGCGCGCGGGACGCCGTCAGCGAGCCCTTTGCGGTGATCAACGCCGACGACTACTACGGCGCAGAGGCTTTTGCGACGATCTTCAGGGAGCTCACCGCGCTTCCGGCGTCGGGACGGGCGACCATGGTGGGCTACCGCCTGAAAAACACGGTCAGCGAAAACGGCACCGTCACGCGGGGCATATGCGAGGAAAAGGACGGCCTTCTGACCGCGGTGCGCGAGACCTATAAAATATCCGTTTTCCCCGACGGCAGCATAAGAGATACGTACAAGCTCCCCGAGGGGGAGCTGCTGGATCCCGAGGCGCCGGTATCCATGAACTTCTGGGGCTTCGCGCCCTCGATATTCGACGAGGACGAGGCGTATTTCGAGCGTTTCCTGCGTTCTCTGAAGCAGGACGATATAAAAAGCGAGTGCCTGCTGCCGATGCTGGTGGACGAGCTGATAAAGGCGGGACGGATGAGCGTGAGCATGCTGCATACCGACGCGCGCTGGTTCGGCATGACCTATAAGGAGGACAGGCCCACGGTGCAGGAGGAAATAAAAAAGCTCCACGACGCCGGGGTATATCCGCCCGTGCTTTTCGAATGAACTGACTATAAGGAAAACGGTCCGCTGCGAAACCCGGGTTTCGCAGCGGACCGCCGCATTATGACGGACTGTCGTTTCAGGGAGTGAAGTATTTGAGTATATCCAGCCTGCCGGCGTCTCTGGCGAAGGCGCCTATGGAGGACATGCCCACCATGTTGGAGCCGTCGAAGCTGAGACCGTAGAATATCCCGCAGTCGTGCATCGTGCGCAGGTTCATCAGGATTATCCCCTGTCCGCCGGCGGAGGTCTCCTCGACCCAGGTCATCATGTAGCAGTCCCTGCGCAGCTTTACGAACGAAGCCGGCGAGGACCAGACCATGCCGCCCTCCTGATTGTCCAGGAAGATGGTCCAGGAAGCCGCCCAGGGGGAGGAATAGACGTGCATGGAGGTTATGCCGTTCTCGCCGCCGGAGTAGTTCCAGGTGAAGGCGCGGCCTACGAGATCGGTGGTGCGGGTATGGCGCAGACGCTCCGGCGGAGTGAGCCCGCGCATTTCAAGCACGCCGAAATACAGATCGTAGCCCACCTCGCGGTTGGACCAGGCGTTGCCTATCTTCGAATGGAAAACCGTGGCGCAGCCGTTTTTGAAATCCACGGCCGCGGTTATGCCGCGTCCGTAGGGCGTGCCCGTCTGAACGTGGGCGAAGAGGATGAGGTCCTCGTCGGGCTCAAAGGCCTTGTAGGTCTCGTCGTGCCATACGCGCTTGCCCGCCTCGCGCCAGCGCAGAGTGCTCAGACCGGTGATCTGATATTCCCAGGCGGGGCCGTCGTCCATGCGCAGGGTAAAGCGCTTGCCTATGAGATAGGGGCTGTCCGGCATGGAGTTGCCGGAGGGCATGACGGTCTCGTCCACTATGGGGAAGGAATGGGGCTCGGCGCCGGCGTTCTTCGCCTGCTCGGGGGTGATGTCGGGATATTCGCCGTGCACGCGGTAAATGGGACGGCGGCCCTTTTTGACCTTTTCGTCGGGCATGACCATGCTGCCCATTTTTTCAACGTCGTAATTGCCGCCGTAATCGGTGAATTTGCCGAAGGTGGCCAGCTGCCCGACAAGCTCGCCGTCGGCGGCGAACATGCGCCAGTCGAGCCTGTCGCGTTCGTCAAAGCCGAGGCGCGCGCCTATCTCCTTCATTCTGAAAAGGTCTATCGCCGCGAGCACGAAGGTGCCGGAGAATTCGGCCTCGTTGCGCGCGTAGATATACTGCTCGTCGCTTATCTTGATATAGTCCGAGGGGAAGGCGACGGTGATGCCGCCGTCGGGGGCGTTGAGCTGGACCATGGTGGAATAGTAGCAGGAGTTGGATACGATCAGCAGCTTTTCGCCCCTGTCGTCGGTCCATACTATGCCCTTGTTCTCAAAGCGGCTCGTGAAGCCGTGACGGGCCTCGGGAGCCTTCTTTCCCTTTTCCGCGGCGTAGCCGAACCATATCTCGCGCCGGGACTCGCGGGCGAGCTTGACGGCGGGATCGCTGAACCAGACCTCAAAAACCGTGGCGAGGCCGGTAGCGCGGTCCAGGACGAGATGATAGGAGCTCTGCGTTCCGGGAACGAGGCAGCTTACCAGCAGCAGAGAGCGCAGCTCCTGAGCTCCGTAGGCCGTCGTCACGCCCTTTTTGCCGTTGACGCTCAGCGTGACCTCGCGGCCGGAAAAGCTGTATTTCAGCTTGGGGCCGCCGTCGGTGACTATGCTGAGCTCGGTGCCCGACAGCCTCGGCGCGGGGGCGGGAACGCGCGGCGCGGGAGCGGAGGCGAGGGCGGAGCCGATCTGCTCCGGGGTCAGAGGATTGTAGACCGTTCTGAACATATGTTTTTCTCCCTTCACTGTAATATCGGATCTATGAAAAAATCATATCATCACCGTTCGGGATATTCAAGCATCCGTTCGGGACAAATCGCGGAAAATGCCCGTTATTCCGAATTGAGTTGACCGAGACACCGCATGATGGTACAATACAAAGCAATGAGAACATATATATTAAGGAGATACGAAACATGAAGATCACCGTTGCGGGCGTCGGATACGTGGGGCTTTCGCTGGCTGTGCTGCTGGCGCAAAATCATGAAGTGACCGCCATTACCACCACGGAGAAGAAGGCGGAGCTGCTCAACGGCTTTATCAGCCCGATCCAGGACGACGAGATAGAACGCTTTTTCAAAGAGGCCCGGGAGGGTAAGCGCACGCTGAAGCTGCATACGACCACGGACAAGGCGGCGGCTTACGGCTCCGCGGAGCTGGTGATCATAGCTACGCCCACGAACTATGACGACGTGACCCAGTTTTTCGACACCTCCGCGGTCGAGGACGCCATCGAGTGGACGCTGAAGGTAAATCCGAACGTACTCATGGTGATCAAATCCACCATACCCGTGGGCTATACGGACTCCGTGCGGAAAAAATACGGCGCCGACAATATCATTTTCAGCCCCGAATTCCTGCGCGAGAGCAAGGCCCTGTACGATAATCTGCATCCCAGCCGCATAGTGGTGGGCGCATACGACGACCGCAGGGCGGACGCCGAGACGTTCGCCGGCCTCCTGCTCGAGGGGGCGCGCAGCGAGGAAAAGCGCGCCGGGCAGCCTCAGCAGGACATACCCATCCTCATTTCGCACCCGACCGAGGCGGAGGCGATCAAGCTGTTTGCCAACACCTATCTTGCCGTGCGCGTGAGCTACTTCAACGAGCTGGACACCTACGCGCAGACGAAGGGCCTGGATACGCAGATGATCATCGAGGGCGTATGCCTCGATCCGCGCATCGGCGGCCACTACAACAATCCTTCCTTCGGCTACGGCGGCTACTGCCTGCCCAAGGACACCAAGCAGCTGCTCGCCAACTATAAGGACGTGCCGCAGACCCTGATCGAGGCCGTGGTGAAGAGCAACACCGTGCGCAAGGACTTTATAGCCGACAGCATAATCGCGAAAAATCCCCGCACCGTCGGCGTATACCGCCTGACCATGAAGAGCAACAGCGACAACTTCCGCGCCAGCGCCATACAGGGCGTTATGAAGCGCATCAAGGCCAAGGGCATACCGATCATCATCTATGAGCCCACGCTCGAGAACGGTTCCGAGTTCTTCCGCTCCGAGGTAGTGAACGATCTTGAACGCTTCAAGGCGGAGAGCGACGTAATACTTGCCAACCGTTTTGACGCCGAAGCCCTCGGCGACGTGGAAGAGAAGGTATATACCCGCGACCTGTTCAGGAGAGACTGAAAAAAGCGAGGACGGTACGGATGCTTTGTCAGGAGCGTTTTTGCGAGATATACGGAGGGGACGCGGAGGGACTGTCGTTTTCGCCGTACAGGATATGCCCGATAGGGGCGCACAGCGACCATAATCTCGGCAAGATAACGGGCTTTGCCGTCGATAAGGGTATCCACATCGCCTACCGGCCGAAGCGGAACGGCGTGATCGAAATGCAGAGCCTGCAGTTCCCGAAGCGGGCGCAGTGGCATATAAGCGAGGTCGGCAAAAAAACGGGAGACTGGGCGGATTACCTCAGAGGAGCGACCCTGGCCCTGGAAAAAACGCACAGCCTGTCCTGCGGACTGTGCGGCGTTATCGAGGGCAGTCTTCCCATAGGCGGACTCAGCTCTTCCGCCGCGGTGACGCTCGCGTTTCTTGACGCCCTGTGCAGGGTGAACGGCGTCGTTCTGACCGCGCGGGAGCTTATCGATATCGCCTTCGACGCGGAAAAGAATTACGTGGGCGTGAACGTGGGCACTCTGGATCAGAGCTGCGAGGTGCTGTCGAAAAAAGATCATCTGCTCTATCTGGACTGCAGGGACAACAGCTATGAGCTCATCCCCGCCCATCCCCGCATGAAGCCGTACCGGATCGCGATATTCTTCAGCGGGCTGGAGCACAGCCTCGCGGGATCGAAATACAATATGCGCGTGGACGAGCTGCGCGCGGGGATCTACGCGCTGCAGGCCCTGAGCGGCGCGGAATACGGAAAGTTCGATCAGGCCAACGCGCGCGACGTGAGCCCGCGGATATACGAGGAGTACAAGGACAGGCTCCCGGAGCCGTGGGCGAAGCGCTGTGAGCACTGGTATACGGAGTTCAGGCGCGCAGAGGCCGGGGCGGAGGCCTGGCGAAGGGGAGACATAGAAGAATACGGAAGGCTCTCCTTTGAGTCCGGCTATAGCAGCATACATAACTGGGAGTCCGGCGCTCCGGAGCAGATAAGGCTGTATGAGATCATGCTGGAAACGGACGGGATCTACGGCGGCCGCTTCTCCGGCGCGGGCTTCAAGGGCTGCTGCATGGCGCTGATAGATCCGGCAAAGGCGGACGGCATACGCGAGCGGGTCGAAAGGGAATACCTGACGTCTTTTCCCGAGATGAAGGGCAAATACAGCTTCCACCTGTGCGAAAGCGCGGACGGCATCGCAAATCAGAAATGAGGATATGGGCGTGAAGTGTCTTATACTCGCCGCCGGATATGCCACGAGGCTTTATCCTTTGACGGAAAATTTCCCCAAGCCGCTGCTGAAGGTCGGCGAAAAAACGATTTTGGACTGGCTGCTCGACGATATAGGCTCCTGCGGACTCGTCGACGCGTATATAGTCGTGACCAATCACAAATTCGCCGGGCATTTCCGCGAGTGGGCGAAGGGCAGCGGGCTTCCGATCACCGTGGTCGACGACGGGACGAGTACGAATGAGACTCGTCTCGGCGCGGTGCGCGACGTTATGTTCGCGATCGACGCCCTGAAGCTGGACGACGATCTTCTCATAATCGCCGGAGACAACGTGCTGGATTTTTCACTGACCCGCTTTATCCGCTACGCGCTGGAAAAGGGGACCTCCTGCACGATGCGTTACCGCGAGACGGACGTAAAGCGCCTGAGAAAGAGCGGAGTGAGCGAAACGGACGGAAACGAGCGGCTCATATCGCTGGAAGAAAAGCCGGCGGAGCCGAAAAGCGAATGGTGCACTCCTCCGTTCTACTTCTACAAGGCCGCGGACGCCGCGAGGATAAAGGACGCGATCGCCGACGGCTGCGGGACCGACGCGCCCGGCAGCCTCGCCGCGTGGATGTGCCGGCACACGGTCATGCACAGCATGGAAATGCCGGGCAGCCGATACGATATCGGCGATACGGCAAGCTATGAGAACGTACAAAAAACATACAAAGGCATCACGAGGTAAGAAAATGGGCAAGGACAAACAGCATGTGGAGCTCAGCGGCAAGACGGTCCTCGTGACCGGGTCTCCGGGCTTTGTCGGAGCCAACCTGGTCCTGCGTCTGCTCAGGGAAATGCGCGCGGGCACGGTCGTCAGCCTGGACAATATGAACGACTATTACGATCCCGGGCTGAAGGAATACCGGCTCGGTCTGATAGAAAAGGCCGCCGGGGCGTCTCCCGTCAGGCACGTTTTCGTCAAGGGGAGCATTGCGGACAGGGCCCTGATCGACAGGGTATTTGAGCAATACGGGCCCGACGTAGTCGTGAATCTGGCGGCTCAGGCCGGAGTCCGTTACAGCATAGACCACCCGGACGTATACATAGAGAGCAACATCATCGGCTTTTACAATATCCTGGAGGCCTGCCGGCGCCGCCCCGTCGAGCACCTGGTATACGCAAGCTCCAGCAGCGTTTACGGGGGAAACAAAAAGGTCCCCTTCTCCGTGGAGGACAAGGTGGACAATCCCGTTTCCCTGTACGCGGCGACGAAAAAGAGCAACGAGCTGCTGGCGCACAGCTACTCGAAGCTCTACAATATCCCGTCCACGGGACTGCGCTTCTTCACGGTATACGGCCCTGCGGGGCGTCCGGACATGTTCTATTTCAGCGCCACCCGCAAGCTCACCGAGGGGAAGACGATACAGATATTCAACTACGGCAACTGCAAACGCGATTTTACCTATATCGACGATATAGTCGAGGGCGTGTACCGGGTGATGCGGGGAGCGCCGGAAAAGCGGGACGGCGAGGACGGCCTGCCGCTGCCGCCCTACGCGGTGTACAACATCGGCGGCGGAACCCCGGAAAATCTGCTGGACTTCATTTCCACCCTTCAGGAAGAGCTCGTCCGCGCGGGAGTGCTGCCGGAGGATTACGATTTCGAGGCCCACCGCGAGCTCGTGGGCATGCAGCCGGGCGACGTGCCGGTGACTTACGCCGACAGCAGCGCGCTGGAGACCGATTACGGCTTCAAGCCGAGGATCGGCATACGCGAGGGCCTGAGAAGGTTCGCGGAGTGGTACGCGGGATATTACGGAAAGCTCTGAATAAAGGCGGCTTCGGCGAATGACCTTTTCCGCCGGGGCCCGATAATGAAAAAAACCGCCTCTCAACGTCCTGCGACGGCGTTGAGAGGCGGTTTTGCAGCGATGATGACTTAAGTACGGTTTTCCGCTTTTTTATCTTTTCTCTTATGAAACGTGAGAAGAGAGAAAAGTGAAGAGTGAAAAGTGAAGAGTGAAGGCACGTCCGCCGGAGAGCGCGGGACACGGGCGGAAAGCGGCCCGTCAAATCAAAGCTCGGAAAGGATGCGAAGCCTGCTTTTTTCGGTCTGACGGAGTATTTCGTCCATATCGAGCGTGGGCCAGGAGCCGTTTTCGTAAAGAACGCGGCCGTCCGCCACGGTCATGCAGACGTCGCAGCCGCTGCCGGAATATATGAGGTTGTTCATCAGATCGTGTACCGGCTGCCAGTGTACTCCGCTTACGTCCAGCACCGCGAGGTCGGCGCGGTACCCCGGGGCTATCAGGCCGCAGTCGTCTCTGCCCTGCGCCAGAGCGCCGGTCCTCGACGCGGCGCGGAGGGTCTCGGCGGGAGAAAGCGCGGCGGGATCGCCGCTGTGGTTTTTCTGCAGCAGGGAGAAAAACCGCGCCTCCTCGAGCATATCGAGATTGTTGTTGCTCGTGACGCTGTCGGTGCCGAGAGCAACGGCGACGCCGTGCCGTATGAGCCCGGCGGCGGGACAGACGCCGCTCGCCAGCTTGAGATTGCTCTTGGGGCAGCTCGCGACGGTGACGTTCTTTTCCCGGAGTATGTCCATATCGCCTTCGCTTACGGCAACGCAGTGCGCGGCCGTGGTCGGAACGTCGAAAAGGCCGCAGGCGTTCAAGTATTCCACGGGCGAAAGACCGCCGTGACGCTCGCGGCACTGCCTGACCTCGAGCCCGGTCTCGCTGACGTGGACGTGCATCCTCAGCCCCGCTTCGGCGCAGGCCGAGGCAAGGGAGCGAACGAGCGCCTCGTCGGAGGTATATTCGGCGTGCAGGGACAGGTCCACTCTCAGCCGCCCGTCGTCGAGCATATGAAAGCGGCTGACGGCCTTTTCCGCGTCGGAGAACCGCGGCAGCGCCCGGCAGTCGCCCCCGCCGGTGAAGCAGGCGGAAAACGAGGCCTTCATTCCGCTGTCGGCAAAGGCGCGGCCGGCGCTCATGCAGTCGAGATACATATCGCTGCAGCCGACGACGCCGTACCGCAGCAGCTCCGCGCAGCCGAGAAGCGTTCCCCAGTAGACGTCGTCCGGGCGCAGCTTCGCCTCAAAGGGGAAAATGCGGGTGTTGAGCCAGTCCTGCAGCGCGAGACCCTCTCCGTAGCCCCGCATGAGGGACATGGCAAGATGCGAGTGAGCGTCGTAAAAGCCGGGAATGAGCAGTCTGCCGCGTCCGTCGACGGAGCGGCCGTATTTTTCCCTGTCCGCGGGGGGCTCGGAGCCGACGTAGCTTATGCGGCTTCCCTCGACGCCCACGTAAGCCCCTGCCTCCGCTTTGTATTCGGGGGAAATATAGCTTATGTTCTCAAAAAGCATGGCTCAGCCCTCGCCGCCGGACGGCGGAAGCATGCGTTCGACGGCCGCCGTTATCAGCGCCTTGAATTTTTCCGCGGCCAGCGCGGCGGTGACGCCGACCTCCTCGTGGGTAAGGGGGACGGGAGAAATGCCCGCGCCCTTGTTGGTGATGCAGGAAACGCCGCAGACCTTCATGCCCATGTGCCGTGCCGCCACGGCCTCGCAGGCCGTGGACATGCCGACGGCGTCGCCGCAGCAGCGGCCCAAAAAGCGTATTTCCGCGGGCGTTTCGTAGGAGGGACCGGGGAGCTGGACATATACGCCCTCCCTCAGCGCGATGCCGCGTTCGTCCGCGCAGGCGCGGATGATATCGCAGAGACCGTCGTCATATATGTTCGTCATGTCGGGAAAGCGCGGGCCGAGCCCGTCAAGGTTGGGGCCGCGCAGGGGGTTGGCGGGGAAGAAGGTCATGACGTGGTCGCGTATCATCATCAGGTCTCCGGCCTCATAGCTGAGATTGAGACTGCCCGCCGCGTTGGTGAGAAACAGTATCCCGGCTCCGAGCAGACCCATCAGCCTGACCGGCAGGACGACGTCGGATACGTCATAGCCCTCGTAATAGTGGACTCGCCCCTGCATGCATACCACGTCCCTGCCGGCAAGACGCCCGAAAAGCAGCCTGCCCTCGTGGCCGGCGACGGTGGACACGGGAAACCCGTCTATGTCCGCGTAATCTATCGCGGCGGCGAGCTCGAGGCTGTCGGCCAGACCGCCGAGACCGGAGCCCAGTACCAGCGCGAGACGGGGCTCAAAGGAAGTGACCTTCCGGACGGAGTCCCGGCAGCGCAGAAGCTTTTCCATGCGGCCGTCTTTCATGTCCGCATCCTCCCTTACAGGTATTTCACGAGCTCGTCTATCACGCCGCTCATGCGTTCGTCGGACAGACCGAAGTCCATCCTGCGGTAGCTCCACGCGGCGCGGCCGATGGACAGGGCCTCAAAGGCGCCGTGTATCTCGCGGAACCATTTCAGCGCGTCCTCCGGCGCGGCCCGGTCGATCACGCCGTATTCGCCGCAGTAGAGAGGCACGCCGTTCTTTTCGGCGTACTCCGCCGCGGGTCTGAACAGCTCGATATACATTTCGGAGCCGCAGGTCTTTGTTTTGATGTTTCGGTATTCCGAGGTGATGCCCGGATAAATGCGCTCGGAGAATTCGAGCATTTCGGCCATGTCGGAGAAATACGGGGCTTTTACCGAGGCAAGCTCGGGCATCCAGCCGGCGCCCTGATGAGTGAACACCTTGGGATCGTAGTTATGGAAATTGTATACGATGTTTTCGTCGGGCGGAGCGGGAAGCTCGGGGACGGCCACGGCGCTGTTGTAGGAGTGCCCGCCTATGAGTATCGCCGTTTTCGGGGCGCGGGCGCGGATGCGCTCGATGCAGCGCAGCGAGATATCGCGCCATATAGCGGCGTACGAGGGGTCGGTTATTTCATTGAGCAGCTCAAAGGCAAGTATGTCGCTCTGCTCTCCGAAGCGCTCGGCAAAGCGCTCCCAGAGCCTGTAAAAACGCTGCTGAAGAGCCTCGTCCTTAAAGAAGCCGCCGTCGGAAGCGAAGGAATACCCGAAGGCCGTGTGAAGATCGAGTATCATGTTCAGACCGTATTTGCGGCACAGCTCCGCGCAGCGCTCGAGGCGCTTCATCCCGGCCTCCTTCGGCGAGCCGTCGTTGTCCTCCACGAGGATGTAGTCGACGGGCACGCGCACGTGATCGCAGCCCCATTTGCCGGAAACGGTCTCGAAGTCCGCCTCGGTGATGAAGCTGTCGTAGTGCTTTTCATCGGGGAAGCACTGGCTGAACCAGCCGCCGAAGTTCACGCCTTTCTGATGGCCCTGCCATTTTTTCATGCTCAGGTCTCCTTTATAATAAACTTGTCGACAAAGTCCGCGGGACTTTATCGACAAACTCAATGAAAAAGCGCTCAGCGCTTTTTCATTTTCTTCTTCATGAAAACGTAGACCGGGAAATACAGCGCTGCCGACATCACGGCGCTGAAGACCAGGTCCATGACCGCGTGCTGCTTGATGAGCACCGTGGACGCGCTTATCAGCAGCGCCAGCGCTATCGCCGCGGCGCGCAGTACGGGAGAGCGGAGCGTGGGCGTATCGAAAAACGAAAAGACCACGCCGAGGGACGCCACTACGTGCAGACTCGGCAGAACGTTGGTGTTGGTATCCGCGGCATAGATCCCGGCGCAGAGGCGGGTGAAGATATCGTCCTGCGCGAAGCTCGTCGGACGCAGATCCTGGCCGTTGGGGAAGACGAGGAAAAAGACCGTGCTCAGCGCGTACGCCGCGGTAAGGAACAACATGTAGCGCCTGAAGGCGTCCCCGTCCCGGAACAGCAGCCAGAAGCCCGTGAAGGCGAGCAGAGGGAACCAGGACAGATAGAAGACGACGAACTGTCTGACGAAGGGTATGGAATAATCGAACGCGATCTGCGTGGGGAAATAATCGTTTACGACGACGCGCTCGGGTATGTAGTACATTATGAGTATAAGGGGAAGGCAGGCAGCCCAGTAAAAATGAGTGCTGCCCCCGAAAAACGCTTTTATCCTGTTCATGGGGAAACATCGTCCTCCGGCTCTCCGTCGGCGGAGCGGAGCCTGAGCTGACGGAAAAATCTTATGTTGTACAATACGAAAGAAACGATCATCATGCTTCCGCATACGATCACGGCGATATGGGTGACGACGGGCGGCAGCTCGGGAAAGGCTATATGAACGACGAGAGTGGAATAGACGAGGATGGTGCAGAGCTTGCCGTACCACCTCGAGCTGTTCACCACGCCCGCTTTTTTGTACAGCTTGTATCCCGAGGCGATCATGACAGCCTCTTTTACCACGAGTATCCCCGCCAGAAGCGCGATCAGGGGAGTTTTGCCGGCAACGCAGAATATCAGCACGCCCTGGGTCAGCTTGTCCGCGACGGGATCGAGCACCTTGCCCAGATCGGTGACCATGCCGCAGCGGCGCGCTATCTTGCCGTCGGCAATATCGGTGAGTCCGGACAGGACGAGCACCGCGAGCGCGGGGAAGGTCCTGCCGCGAAGATACAGAACGGCGCACACGGGTATGAGCAATATTCTGAAATAGCTCAGGATATTCGGAATGGACAGAGCCTGTTTTCGCAAAGATTGTTTTTTGTTCATAACGGTCCTTTACTTGTGCTCCGCGCCCGGCGCGCGAAAACACGGATTTCCATTCATTCTACCTCAAATCGCCGTGAATATCAATGATTTCATAGCTCATTTCTGAGCTGAAGCAGTCTTCCAGGCCTTTTGTGACGTACATCCTGCCGTCGACGGTATACAGTACCAGCTGGAACATGCCGCTGTGCCGGCGCCAGAATTCCGCCGCTTCATCGCAGCCCATTACGAAGAGCGCCGTGGACAGACCGTCCGCGAGAGCGGAATCCGGGCAGACGACCGTTACGGAGGCAAGATCGCTGTCGGCGGGCCGGGCCTCGGCGGGATCGAAAATATGATGCCAGCGCACGCCGTCCCGCTCGAAATAACGCTGATACGCGCCGGAGGTGACTATGGAGGTATCCGTGGCGGACAGCGTTCCTATGTATCCGTCCGGGTCGTCCGGGGATCTTATCGCCGTGCGCCACGCTCCGCCGTCCGGGCGGCGGCCGAAAAGCAGGATATTGCCGCCCAGGGCTATTATCCCGGAGCTCACTCCGTGGCTGCGCATGATCCCGAGCACCTTGTCGGCGGCGCAGCCCTTGGCTATGCCGCCGAGGTCTATCCTCTGCCCCTCGCCGAGGGAGACATGGTTCCCGCTGAGTTTTACCAGGCTGCCGTCCGTCAGCGCGGCAAGGGCGGCAAGCTCCTCCTCGGAGGGGACGCGGTAATCGTCGGTATAAAAGCCCCAGGCGTCGACCGTGGGCGATACGGTTATGTCGAAGCGGCCGCCGGTGAGCTCGTATATCTCCGCCGCCTTTTTGATGACCGCGGCGCAGTCGTCGGACAGCTCGCCGCTGCCGTGCGCGTTGAGACGGGATATCTCGCTGTCCGGAAGGGTAACGGAGAGGAGCCCCTCAAGGCGGTGCAGCTCGCTTTCGGCCTCCTTCAGAGCGGCGTCCGCGTCTCCGCCGCAGGCCGTAAGAGTCATCAGCGTGTCCATGGCGGCGAAGCTGACGCTCTTTTTTTCGTTTTCGCGCGCGCATCCGCACGCAAGCAGGATGATGAGCGCCGCCGCCGCGGCGGTGAGCCGTTTCATGTCCGTCCCGCCCTTCAGCCTTGACGCCCGGTATTTTCGGGGGCGTCCTCAAGGCGGTAATAATACCAGCCGTCGCGGCCCTCCGGCCCGCCGCTGCCGCCGGTGACGGTATTGAAGCCGCCCCAATAATAGTCGTAGGGGGACCGGGTGCCGCCGTCGGATATCTTCAGCGCGAAGGGGTCGGTCGAGAGCATCACGTCGGTCTGAGGGGAGAGCGGCGTGCCGTCGAAATAATGCGTCAGGTACTCGGCGTTCCTTATATACTGCCCGGCGTCGGAGCCGTGGGGATCACCGACGGCCGCGACGGGGCGGTAATTGAAGCGCAGCAGCTCGTTTCCGTCCCAGCCGAGATTGTCGTAGACAGATCTGACTATCTCCATGCTCAGCGCGTCGGACACGCTGCCGTCGTTGTAATCGTTGGGGGTGTTCATGAGTATCACCGCCCGGCCCGCCATCGTGGCGAGCAGGTCTGTCTGATCGTAGGGCAGGCGCGCGGCGTAGCCGTAAGCTCCCGGCAGGCGGAGGTATGCGCGGCGGGGAGTCATGAAGCGGGCAAAAAGAGCGATCTCGCGGACTCTGTTATGGCGCACGGAATTCCCGATGGTCTCGGTGCCGCCGGCGACGGTCACGGCATGGGCCGCGTCGCCGCTGTCAAAGGGAGTGCCGCGCCAGTCGTGCTCCTGACCGATGTAAACGTACCGCCACGGAGAAAGCCCCGTTGCGCCCGAGGCGCCGGGGATGCATACGCTTATGCGTTCGTCGAATACCGCCGCGGCAAAGGCGTATTTGCCGTTTATCGAAAAACCGGTCACCGCCAGCCTGTCGGGGTCTATCGCTTCGCCGACGGCGCGGGCGCGGGCGTCGTCGGAAAGGGCGAGGCTTTTGAGCGCGTCTATGGTCCGCGTGGCGGCCCAGGCCGCCGCCATTTCGGAGCTGACCTCGCCGAGAGCTGCCGCGCCGTCGCGGCTGTAAGGGTACAGCTCGTAGAAGCAGCCCCCGCGTTTGCCCCAGGCGTAATCGGTGGTGCGCACGTCGCCGTCGCTGCCGGCGGAGAGCGCGGCCACGGCAAAGCCGGCGTCGCGGTAGAAGGGATTGTCACCGTCATAGCTCAGAACGACGGGCAGACGCCCCGTGCGGCCCGAGGAAGCAAGCTGCTCCCGCGTGGGCAGATACACGGTGAAGGGCAGCGAAGCGTGTCTGCTGCCCACGGTGACGTCTATGTCGAACCTGTCCGCGCTGCAGGTATATTCTACGGTCCACGGCATGCCCCACAGCTCCGTTTCTTCCCTGTCGCCGGGGTCGAAATGGGCGCTGTGGGATACCTCGAAGGCGTCCGGCTCGCCGGGCTTGAAGCCGTACTGGTAGAACTGAGCCAGCCGGAGTATCTCCTCGCGGCGCTCCGGCCAGTCCTCGCGGGTCCGTACCCTGCGGCCGCTGCCGAAAAACGCGTAAGGATCCGGCAGGGTCATGCATTCGGGGAGCTCGGCAGGGTCGGGATAGCGGGTATCCGCCCAGCGCAGCCCGGCTATGGCCGCCTCGAGCAGCTCCGCGCTCCGGTCGGCCTCGGCCTTGTTTCTGCGGCCCTTTTTCTCCGCCTCGAGACAGTTCTCGGCGCGGACGCGGGCGGCGTCGAGCGCCTTTTGGGTCTTTTCGGTATACACGCCCTTCTGAAAGGCGGGAGAGTCGAGAAAACGCAGCGCCTCGCTCAGCCGCCGGGAGCTGTACGCATACTCGCTTTTCCCGGCCGCTCCGCTCAGCGTGACGCGGCCCCAGTCGACGTTTACGGGGCGCTCGTGGTCGAGCTCGGCATAGAGCGCGTCCTGCGCGTGGCTCCAGAATACGTTCTCCGTGCGCCGAGTGCCGTCGGAGGAGCATATCTGCACCTCCACGGAGAGCTCCTTGCCGTTTTCGGCGCCGAGGCCTTCGATATTCACCGCCAGCTCGACGTTGAAGCCGATGACCCTGCCGTCGGCGTCGGTCGCGTCCCGGGCGGCCCAGGACTCGATGCGGTTGACATAATACGGATTTTCGGGGGCGAAGACCGAACTGAGCGAGTCAATGAAGCCGTTGACGAAATAAGTCAGCTCGCCGTCGGCGCTGATATTCACAACGCCCTTGGTATCGGTCTCGTATACCGTGCGCTCGTTGTACAGCTCTATGCCCACGCATACGCTGTCGCGGTCGGACGGCGCGACGGGCTGTCCGGACACGGCCCCGCTGCGGGGAAAGGAGCCGTGGACTACGGAGCTCTTTCTGACCTCCGCAAGCAGATAAAGCGTAGGCCCGTTCCAAAGGGCGCGGAGCGTGCCGTACGTGTCTGCGTCCGGGCCGCCGGGGACGAGGGGCCGCGCTTCGCCTATCCGGGACGGGGGAGCCGTCTCCCAGGCTCCGTCCGGAATGCCGTCCACCCTTATTTCATCGGCGGTAAATACGGCGTCGAGCGTTTTGCAGGGGTAAGCGGCTTCGTCGTACGCGCCCGCGTATGGGACGAAAAAGCTGCCGTCGGAGTTGCTGTACCGGTACATATCGTCGTATATTCCTTTCGTGCCGCGCATGGCGGCGGGCGCACAGCCCGCCGCGGCAAGGAGTATCAGGATCGAAGTCAGGCAGGCCGTAGTTTTTCTCATATGCCGCTCCATGTTCGGATCGTTAGCCTTGTTATCCGTTTATTGAATTATACATCATCGAAGGGAGCGGCGCAATGATGCAAATAATATGTTTGCACCCGCGGAGCGGAGGTGTTATTATATACTGTAATGAAGAACTGCGATCGGAAGGCGGAAAGGAGGGCGTAAGGCGCGGATGGAGAAAAAGGTAGTCGTCATGGGAGCCCGGGGCTCCGTGCCCGTGAGCGGGAAGCAGTACGAAAAATACGGCTGCGCCACGACGTCGGTGCTGGTGCGCCTGTGCGGACAGGTCATAATAATCGACGCCGGAAGCGGCATACTTTCTCTTCCCGGTCTGATGCGCGGCGGAGAGAAAAAAGCTGCCCTGCTGCTGTCGCATCCTCACGCGGATCATCTTATCGGCCTGGGTATGTGCCCCAAGCTCATGGAGGCGGATTTCCGCCTGGATATTTACGGCGCTCAGCGCTCGGGCAGGAGCGTGCGCCGTCAGGTCGCCGCGCTGCTTTCTCCGCCGCTTTGGCCGGTGGGTACCGACGCGCTGCCGGCCGACGTGAGATACCATACTCTTAAAGAGCGTCTTTGTCTGGGCGCCGTCACCGTGGAGAGCACGGAGGGCGTGCACTCGGGCGGCGTTTCGGTATTCCGCATCAGCGGGGAAGGCGTGAGCGTGGTATATGCCGGAGACACCAATCTGACGGAAGAGCAGTATGCCCGCCTTGCGGATTTCGCCGCGGGCTGCGATCTTATGCTGTGCGACGGGCAGTACACGGATGAGGAATGGAAAAAGCGCAGCACCTTCGGCCACAGCGGATATCTCGCCGCGGCGCGCCTCGGGCGCGACGCCGGAGCGAAGCGGGTGCGGATAGTGCATCATGACCCCTTCCGCACGGACGCCGAGCTGGACGCGGCGGCGGAAGAGGTGAAGAGGATATACAGCCGTGCGGATATGGCCCGGGAGGGGGAGGAGATACTGCTGTGACCTATGAGCAGATGCGAAGGGTCCTTGAGATCAGCCTTGACCTGTCCTCCGAGCGCGACAGGGAGAAGCTGCTTTCCAAGATACTCGATACGGCCATGGATATCACCGACTGCGACGCGGGCACGCTGTATCTGCTCGAAAGCGACGGGCTGCATTTCGTGCGCATGGTCACGCGCTCCATGGGAGTGAGGCAGGGCGGACACGCGGCGCCCATAACGCTCCCGCCGGTGCCGCTGGAGCCGGAGTACGTATGCTCGTGGGCGGTGCTCAACGGGAGCATGATCAACGTGCCGGACGTGCACAGCGACAAACGCTTTGATTTTTCCGGCTCCATACGCTACGATAAAATGACCGGCTACAACACCAAAACGATGCTCGTGGCGCCGATGTCCGACGACAAAGGCGATATCATAGGCGTGGCTCAGCTTATAAACGCCAGGGACGCGGAGGGCGGCACGATACCCTTCGACAGCGGGATGGAGTTCGCCGTCCGGGCGCTGGCGTCTCAGGCGGCGATAAGCATAACGAACATGCGCTATTCCGAGCAGATCGTTTCTCTGCTCGATTCCCTCGTGGGGGCGCTGTCGGCCGCCATAGACGAGCGTACGCCATATAACGCTAACCATACCCGCAACATGGTCCGCTATGCCTCCGCCTTTCTGGACTGGCTCGATGAGTCGGGAAACGGCTGGAGGTTCGACGAAGACCGGCGCAGGACCTTTCTTCTCAGCGTGTGGCTGCACGACGTGGGCAAAATGACCGTGCCGCTTGAGGTAATGAACAAGGAGACCAGACTCGGCCCGCGGCTCGGGGACGTGCTCGAAAGATTTCGGGTTATAGGACTGCTTGCCCGGATAGCCGTACTGGAGGGCAGGATGACCGCCGAAGAGGCGGAGGAGCTGAAAACAAAGCTGGACCGGGGCGCCGCTCTCGTGGAAAAGGCGAACGCCGCGGGCTTTCTGCCGGACGAAACTCTCGAGGAAATAGAAAAACTCGCCGGAGAGACGTACACGGACGAAAACGGACGCGAGCTGCCGTGGCTCGGCGCGGAAGAGCTGGAGGCGCTGAGCGTGCGCAAGGGCACGCTTACGGCGGCGGAGCGGGAGATCATGGAAAATCACGCGGCGGTGACGGCAAAGATACTCAGCCACGTGACGTTCCCCGCGAAATACGCGGACGTGCCGCTCTGGGCGGCGGAGCATCACGAGCTGCTGAACGGAAAGGGCTATCCCAAGGGCCTGACGGCGGAGGAGATACCCCGGGAGGTACGCCTGCTGACCGTGCTGGACGTATTTGACGCCCTGACGGCACGGGACAGACCCTACAAGAAGCCGATGCCGGCGGAGAAGGCCTTCGCCGTATTGAACGACATGGTCCGCGAGGGCGGAATTGACAGAGATATGCTTGCGCTGTTTGAGCAAAGCGGCGCATGGAAGGAGACCGGGCAATGAAAAAAATCGTTCTGGTGCTGACGGTGATCGCCGTCATGCTGCTTGCGGCCGTGCCTGCCGGAGCGGCGGACAGCGCAAAGGCCGCGACGATGCGCATTACGGAGATTTCCGGCACGGTAAGCGTGAAAAACGCCGCCGGCGTAGAGCAGAGCGTCGATGACGATATGCGGCTTTACAGCGGCTGTACCGTGGAAACGGCCGCAAAAAGCTACGTGTATATAAGCCTTGACGAAAGCAAGGTCATCAAGCTCGACGCCGAGAGCCGCGTGGAGATAAAGAAGAGCGGAAAAAAGCTGAAGATCAACCTGGAGACGGGCAAGCTGTTTTTCAACGTGAGCGCACCCGTGAAAAGCGACGAGACGGCGACCGTGTCCACTTCCACGCTGCTTACGGGTATCCGCGGCACCTCGGCGGAGGTCGTTTCGGAGAGAGAGAGCATAGACCTGCTTGCCTGGAAGCGTACCGACATGGGCGACGGCAGAAGCAGATACGTCGACCCCGCCGGCAGACGCAGTATGGTCGTATATGACGACGGATCGGTGTACTGGTCCGACGGCAGCGTGCTGGGCAAGGTACAGAAGGATTTCAACAGGCTCATGCGCGTCGCCGAAAAAAGCGGAGAGAGTAAAAGGGGAGGCATTCTCGGGGAGCTGTCGAAGCTGCACCGGGATCACAGCGAGATAAAGATGATAACCGGCAGCGTCGTGGCGGAGGCGGTCGGCCCGCGCAGTGATAACGCGGTCGGAACGGGCGTGCTGATCTCGGGCGGGCAGAAAGCGTCCAACGACAGCTTCGGCGGGTTTGACGCGCTTATCGGAAACAGGACGGAGAACGGAGTACTGTATATAAACGCGTCCTCGCCCGAGGACGGAGCCGTGTTCCTGCCCGACGACGGGGGCGAGGGAGAGATTGCCGAAAGAGTGGATGCGGTGGACGGCGGCGTCGTCTGCGTATTCGGCGGCGGACGGACCGTTGAACTGACCGACGAGGAGCTCGCGGATAACAGCATCAGCGAGCTTGAGCAGAGAGAAAACTCCGTGCAGGTATCCGAGGCGATATCGCCGGAGCTTTCCGCGGTCGGCCTCGATGATTTTTCCGGCTTCGCGATCGACGCGGCGAAAAATGACCAGAAGCTGCAGGAGCGCATACTTGACGAGGGCGTCTTTTCCGAACAGGAACTGATCGACGCGGTGGAAAACGTCGAGAACCGTATTCGTCTCGACGAAAAGGAGAGAGAGGACCGCACGGCCGCCTGGGACGGCCGGAATGTGAAAGAAACGGTCAAGGATTATTATTCCGACAAAGACGGCCGTACGGGCGGCAGCAGCTCGAGCGGCAGCAGCTCGGGCGGCAGCAGCTCGGGCGGCAGCAGCTCGAGCGACGATACCGGCGGCTCACAGACTAAAACCTATGCGGTCGTCTTCAACACCAACGGCGGCACCGTAGCGAGCGGAAATGTCACGGGCTACACCTACGGCGAGGGAGCGGAGCTGCCTACGGACGTAAGGCTTACCGGCCACGACTTCGGCGGCTGGTACGAGAACTCCTCGCTGAGCGGCGAGGCCGTGAGCGCCATAAGCGCGTCGGATACGGGAGACAAGACCTACTATGCTAAATGGACGCCTCAGAGCTATGCGGTCGTCTTCAACACCAACGGCGGAGTAATAGAGAGCGGCGGCATAAGCGGCTACACCTACGGCGAGGGCGCTCAGCTGCCGACGGACGTAAGGCTCGAGGGCCATGACTTCGGCGGCTGGTACGACAACGCCGATCTCGAGGGCGAAGCCGTGAGCGCGATAGGCGCTTCCGAGACCGGGAACAAGACTTACTACGCCGCGTGGACGGCACAGAGCTACACGGTTTCCTTCGTGACCAACGGCGGCACCATGTCGAGCGGAGCGATAA
>JAEEGK010009427.1_pt1 | contig 22804 bp, 15 predicted proteins | sample 8958771 | NCBI WGS metagenome assembly JAEEGK01 (sample SAMN16246547, study PRJNA631951) | gut metagenome | biome: gut microbiome; feature: rumen; material: SC-attached | host: Bos | place: Iran: Karaj | collected 2018-10 | reverse complement strand
GTCTGGTTCTTGTGATTGTACTATTAGATTATGGGATATTAAAGATTATTCTTGTGTTCAAATTATTAATGGACATAAAAATACTGTTTATGGTCTTTGTCAAATTAAAGATGGAAGATTAGTTTCATGTTCTGCTGATCGAACTATTAAAATATGGAATTGATATTTTGATTTTTTTTTAGTTTAAATTTAATTTTATTATTTTTTTTTTTTAATTTATTTAAATATGAATGATAAATCAAAAAATAAATATTTGATAGAATGTCTTAATAAAAATTCACTAATCAATGAATTAATGGCTTTGAAAAAAACTGTTTGTTTAAATGAATCTATATGTGATGTTGGAATATTTGATTCAGGAAATATAATATGTGCTACATTAGATGGCTCTTTTTCAATATTTGATTCAAATTTTGAAAGAATTCAATATAAAATAGTTGAAAAAGTAGAGGATCAAATTATTAGTATTGCCATTAAATCTCAAAATATTGTATATTTTGGTTTTCAATCAGGAGATGTAGAAATTTGGAATGTTAAAAATCCAGTTGATTTTAAATTTGAAATGACTAAAAGACGAAATTGTCATAAAGGTTTTATATATCAAATATTACTATTTAGAAATTTTTTTTTTACATGTTCTGAAGATAAAACAATTAAAAAATGGAATATTAGAAAATTTGATGATGATTGTTTGTATGAAATAAAAGAAGGATTACTTGGAGAAATTTATTCAATTATTTATAATGAAAATTTGAAAATATTAGTTTCATCTGGCTCTGAAGGTACTTTTATTTTTCATGAAGATTATGATAAGAAATTTCAAAAGATTAATACTTATGATAAAATAATTTCTGATATGAAAATAAATTTTAAAAATTCTTTACAGTTATTTGATGAAAATGATCAATTAATTAAAATTATTATTGGAAACGAAAAAATAATTATTTTTTCAATTTCAAAAGAATTAAAAATAAATATTAATTATGTAATTGAACTTAATTATAAATGTTTATCAATTTGTGTTATAAAAATGAAAGAAAAAATAATATTTCTCACATCAGAAATAAGATATAATGATGATGAAAATCATACAATAAAATTTTATCAAAAAAGTGGTGATAATTATTTAAAATATAAAGAAAGAGAAAGTCATAAAAAAGAGATAATAGGAATTATTTTATATCCAAATATAATTAATACTTTTATATCATTTTCTCATGATAATTATTTGAAATTATGGAATTTAACAATTGAATAATTTGATTAAAATTATTTGAATTTTAATTAAATAAATTTCTTAATATATCAATATGTTTATTAATTTGTTTTACCCAAATTCCTCCTCTGAAAAGAGAATGTGAACAAGAATCATATACCATAATAATTCTCATTAATTCAATTAATCTTTTATTAAAATATTTTTTAATATATAATTCTGGTAATAATGGTTTATTCATATTATAATCATTATTAGGAAGACTTTGATGAAAAAAAATTAAAATAAATATATCATAAATCCATTTATTATTATTCATTTCTTTTAAATACATTATAAATTTATCCATTTCATTAATTTTATCTAAACTCATATTATAATAATTTCTCTCAATTAGTTCAATATATTCAAAAGAATAGGAATTAAATATTATATAAGTAAAATTATCAAAAATTTTTAAAAATTCATTTTTTTGTTGATCATTTTCAAAAAATATTAATTCATTTTTTAAAAATGATTTTATGAATATAATAACACTTTTTAAAGGATGAGTTCTATCAATTATCATTCCAGAATAATCTTCTTTAATAAAAGGATTCATTTGTAAATGCTTTCCTGTATCATGAAATAAAATAGTCCAATATAAAATATTTTTATCATATTCACAAATTAATTTTGGCATATTTGAATAAGCTAAATGAAAAAAAATACTAGAATGCATTTTTGTATTTAATCTTAAATTAAACCATTCTTCACACATAAAATTATCTATTTCTTTTAAATGTAAATTTGTTTCTCTTGATAATATTTTTCTTATTTCCATATTAATATTAAAATTTTTATATACTAATTGTTCTTTTAATTTTTTTGTGAATATTTCATCTATATTTTGTATAAATAAAAATGCATCTGGAAAATATTTTATAAAATTAATTTTTTCAGGGATTTGTTTTTTTTCATTTTCTTGTTCAAATTCTTTACAATATGCATAATAAGAATAATTTCTACACATATCAACTAATATTTTTTCACTGTAAAAATATGGCATAGCAATTTCCATATTTTATTAATTTTTTTTTTTTTTAAAATAATAAAGAAAATGGAGATAAATGAAAATAAAACTGAGATTAATTTTTATTCTTTAGAAAGTTTTGAATATGGAGATAATAAAAATAATTTAATGAGTTTAACTTTATATGATTTAAAAATATCTTCTAAAGAAGCACATTTTGAATTTGAAAAACATTCTAAATCTTTTAAAGTAAAATTCCCTGTTTTATATAAGGATTTAATTGAATTACTTGAACCATTAAAAGAAGAAATAAAACTTATTGAAAAATATGAAACTTATACTAAAGAAATTAATGGTCACCAAATTACTAGAAAAAAAAATTATTTACCAACTTCAAGTTGGGAAACATCTGTGAATTTTTTTTTTAGTATTGATGATATTAATAAATTATTTTATATTACTGATTTTAAAAATTTTTTTAATCAAAATTTAAATTGTGAATTATTTATTTATTTAAATAAATTTAATTATAATGGTGAATCTGATATTAAATTTCGTTTATTTATTTTTAAAAATTTTAATGATGAATTTGATAATTTAAAATTTAAAAATTTAATTTTGAAAGTTAAAATTAATTATTTAAATCTATTACAAATGTTATCTTTTAGTTTATTTAAAGATAAATGGTTTTTAAATAATAAAATTTATTCAAAAAATATAAAAATTATTTCAAATGAAATTAAAAGTATTTCTGAATTTTTAATAGAGAATAAGAATATATTTAAATATGATTGTATTTGGATTTTATTAAATTTAGTTTCTTTTAGAGTTATAACATATTATGGATTATTAAAAATGTTATTAAATAAATCTCTTAAAAATTTTTTAAAAAATTATGATAAATTTTATTTTATTTTAAAAACAATTTGTTTAGATGTTTTTAAGGAAAATATTCAAGATTATAAAATGAATTCTGATGAATTATTTAATTATATAGAAGAAAATTTTAAGAAACAGTTAACAATTATTAGAACCAAAAATGAAATTAATAATTTGATTATAAATAATATAACTTGTTTTATTCCATTTCCTAGCAAAGAGTTATTCTTTTTAAATCACTCAGAAACAAACCAAAAAAAAGATATGAAAAAAAATATTATATATTTAAAATTCAGAGGATTCAATGAAAATGAAACTTTAAATATAAGAGATAAATTCACTGCGGGATATATAATTAGAATATTAAAAAAAGGGATAAATAATATATATCATTTTTTTGGATATTCAGAATATCAATTTAATCATTTATCATGTTATTTTATAAAAAATACAAATCAATTAATACCCAAAGGTAAATTGTTGGATTATAAAAAACAAAATATTATTTTATTTAATCCAATTATAAATCATTTTCAAATTAAAAATGAGAAAAATATTGAAAAAGATTCAAATTCAATAAAGGAAATTAAAGAAAGGTCAAATTTAAATTGTAACAAAATTTCCAAAAATTTATTAAAAAAAATAATTGAGAATATAGATAGTAATACATGTTATATTATTGCATTATATAATGGATATTATGGAATTTGGAGTTATATAAATGAGCCTAAAGACACTATTTATTTTTACTCACCAAATTTTTCTCAAAAAATCCAAAATAATATTTTTTTATATGAAATTTCTAATCCTAAAAAAATACTTTTTAATTATCAATTTATAAGACCTTTATTAAAATTTATAATAAATAATAAAATATTTAATGAAATTTTTGAAAATCATATAAATACATTAAAATATTCTTTTTCATTTTTAAAATCAGATATTAATTGGGTTGAAGAATTAATACAATTTTATTCAAAAATTAGACCTTACAAAGATAAATTTATTCTCAGATTACATGAATCTCTTTATAATTTAAATTATAAAATATTAAAAGAAGAAGGATTTCTTTATATAGAAAAATCATATATATTAAGAGGAGTATTTGATAATGGCAAACATCATTCAAAATTAAAACCTGGATATATTTATGTTAAAATTTCTCCTAATAATAATCCTAATGATACAAAAAATTTTATTTTAAAAGGAAAAGGATTATTATTTAAATATCCTAATAAATATAAAGATTATAAATTTCAAATAATAAAATTTAGTAAATCTTATAAAACAGATTTTGCTAATGTCATTGTTTTTTCTTCAGATGAAAAAAATCTTTTTAAAAATTTAGATATATCAGATTTATCAACTCAACAATTTTTATTGATTTGGGATGAGAGAATTATTAACAATTTTAATTTAAATGAATTAAATAATAATAAATATAATAATGAAGGAAATGATAATAATGTTACTTTTGATGAAATATATAAAGACTTTTATTATTCAAATAAATATATACAGCAATCAATGATTCCAAAAATGAAAAATGAGAATCAAATTATTTTCAATATAGATAAAAAAATAAACAAATATTTAAAAGATCTTAATTTACAATTACAATTATTGAAAGAGGGAAATATAAATAATAATTTATTTTTGGACTATAAAAATTTAATTCATAATTTTATGAATAAAAAAAATCGTGATTTATCAAATGAACAAATTTTTTTTCTTAAAACTATTATAATTTTGACACCATTATTAGTAGATTTTATAGATTGTTTATACAAATTATTATTTAGATATAATATAAATAATTTAGAATATTTATTAGTAAGTAATTTTAATGATACATTAATTACAAAAAACTTAGTTAATTTACCAAATCATTTTTTTGGATGTTTAAATCAAATAATTAATAAATTATTACAAATCATTATACCTGATAAAAAATTTGAAAAAAAAAATAACTATTATAATGAACTGTTTATATATTCATGTATTTGTTATAATTTATTTTATCATTATGAATTGATTGAATCAATAATTAATTCAAATAGAAATATAATTGAAAATATTTTAGAAAAAGAAAAAGAAGATATTAATATTCAATATAATGATTTTGAATATGAAATTCAATCTTTAGGTTTTGATATAATAAATTATTATGATAATATAGAATCTATTTCATATGAAAAAATATTTTCAAAAAAAATAAATAAAAGATTTTTTAATAATTTATTATTATTAAAATCATATATAAAAGATGAGCGTATTTGTTCTATACCTTATTTAATTTTTGGTAAGTATATATTTTTGCTTAAAAATAATTAAATTAAATAATTAAATTAATCATCTTTTCTTTTTTGATTTAAAAATTCTTCTTCTTCTTCATTTTCTTCTAAATTATCATCTTCAAAATTTAAACTTTTTTTTATTTTTTTACTTTTTACATTTTTTTTTTCTATTTCTTCAATAGAATTTGTATTTTGTATTTTTTCATCATCATTTTCATTACTAAAATAATAATCAAATTTTTTATTAAAAGCTGATTTAATATTATTAAACTCTTCTTTTTTTTCATACATAATTTTCATTTCAGAAATAAATTGAGCAAATACATTTGAATAATCTTTATTATCAAATTGATTATAATCAATAACAAAATCACCAAATTTCATATAATCATCAAATTTAATTTTATCTTTTAAATTTTCAATAATTTCTTCAGATTCTTCTCTCATATTTTTTTTTAAAAAATCTTTATTTTTTGGTTTTTTATTTCTTAATGCTTTACATTTTTCTCTTAATTTTCTATAAAATCTATATTCAAATGTTTTTAATTTTGCTAAAGTTAAAACTTTTTCATTTTCATTTTCATCAACTTCACATATATAAATAACACAACCTTCTCCTCCTTTTTCCAAATTTCTTAATAAAACTTCATCATATTTTTCATCAATATAAACTTTTAATTTATCAAAATTTTCAAATTGAGAAGAAGGTTCAATTGGTACAAATGATAAATTATATTTTTTAAATATTTCAAATGATTTTTTTAAAGGTAAACAAATTTCATTATCATATTTTTCATTATTAACAATACCAAAGAACATAACATCTTTTTTATCATATATTTTTATATGTTGATGTAACAAATCACCAACATGTTCTCCAATTAAAGTATAATTTCCAATTTCTTTTTTAAAATCTTCAATTTTATCTTTTACATTTTCATTTAATATTTTAAACCATAAATTTGCAAAAATTAATGTGAAACTATATCTATTATTATTTGGTGTTTTTTTATAATATTCTAAATCATTAATATCTTTTGCAGCTAAAGTTACATTTTTTGAACCTATTATCCAACACTGAAATTCATTATTATATGATACTTGGAAATTTTCTCCATTTGCTTTTTCAGTTAAATATACTATTAAAGGTAATTTTGAACTTTTTACATTTCCTAAAACTCTATTTTCCATTAAAGTTTCATTATCATTATATTTTTTTTTATAATCAAAAAATTTAATTAAACCAATTCTTCCAATTCCATATTTTTTAGTTTCAGTATTATAAGTTAATGAATCACCTCTTCTTAAATTATTAAAAATATCATCATCTCTTAAATAATAATCATCTTCTTCATAACGAACTACTAATTTTATATCAATTAATTCTAAATTATTAATAGAAGTATTATTTTGTTTTTTATCAAATATTTTATTATTATTTTGAACTTTTTTTTTTCTTTTTCCAAAATACTTCTCTTTATTTTTTTTTTTTCCTTCATCTGTTTGAGTAATATATTCATATAATTTGTTTGCAACTCTTTCAGTTGGATTTATATATTTTTCCATTTTTTAATTTTTAATTAATAATATTAATTTATATTATTTATATAATTTTTAATCTGATTTTTCTTTATAATTTGATATTGTGTTTATTGGATTTTCATACAAGTTTATTATTTTTTTATTTTGAATTTCTATTTTAATTCTTTTTAATTCATTTTTTATTCCTCTATTTAATATTGCTTCACAAGGAAGAGAAAAAGAAATTGCTCCTGGATTGATGTTTTCTTCATTATTATTATTCTTATTTTTTTTATCTAATAAATTCTGAATTTTTCTATAATAATTATATTTTTCAAATTCACTATTTTTTTTTGGAATAAATGTATTCTCTTTACTTTTTTTTTCTAAATTCAAATTTTGTAAAATTTCTTCATTTGTCATTTGATGATTATTATTATTAATACCTAATTGTTGATTATAAAATTTTGAATTTATTCCATTTTCTTTTATAATTGGAGATTTACAAATTGGACAATTTGAATTTACCATAATCCATTCTTTAATACATTTAATATGAAAAATATGACCACAAGATAAATATTTCCCATTTTCAATTTCATATAAACAAATATTACAAATAACACTCAATTCATTTTTTATTTTTTCATTTTCTTCTAATGTAATATTTGGATAATTTTTAATAATATTTTCAAATGTTGTAATTGATTTATAATCTACCAAATTATTTATATAATTTGAACTATTATAATTATCATATATTTTTATTAATAATTTTAATAATTTCCATATTCCTTTAAGAATATCTATAATATAATAAGCATTTATTTTTCCCAAAACAAAAATAATATAACAATATCTAATTTCAAAAATTAATTTGATAAAATATTTTATAGTACTTATTAGACTAAAAACTAAAGGACGATATTCCCAAATTATTCCTTTATTAATTGAAGTTAAATTAACAGATAATTTGTAAAATTTAGCCACTAATCTTATATAAAGTATTAAAAATTCTGAACTAAAAATATAATAGACGATTAAATTTGGATTATTTTTATTTTTTTCTAATTCATCAATAGAGATATAATATTTGTCATATAATAAATAATTTATAATTCCTAAAATAATAAAAGATACAATTATTTTTATTTGAATAAATTTTGATTTTTCATTAGTTGAAGCAATATAAGAACTCCTTTTAAATCCAATTGATGTTATAAAACCAATATAAGAGAATAGAGTTATTAGAATCATTATACCAAAATCTAAATTTGGTCTAAGCATAAAAAATAAAAATAAAATTTGAATAAATTTTAATTTAACTTTTTCAATAACTTGACTTAATTCACTTAATCTTATTTCACCATATAATAATTTTAATGTAATTTTTGCAAAACAAGACATTACCATTATCATGAAGTTAATTATTAGGAAATAATAAAATTTAGATTTTGAAACATATATTGTGAATACATAAAATTGTTTTTCTTGGAAATATAATTTTAATAAATAATAAAATGTTCCTATTAAAGTTATTAAACAATATAATTTGAAAGTTATCATTATTTTTTTAAAAATAAATAAAATAAAATATTAAATATTAATTATTTAATGTTATATATTTTAATTGAAAAAAATTTATAAATCATAAAAAATTAATAAATACTCTTTATGATTATGTAATAATTTGGTTAAAAACCTTCTATTAAATATTATATCATCTCCCATTTCGTCAATTTTATAAAAAATTAAATCTTCAAAGACATTATATAATTCATTTATTTCTTGAGAAATATTTATATTGTTAAAATTCTTTTCTGATTGAATTACTCGAAACATCATTTCAAATGCAACTAAATAATTTTTTATTAATTCCATTATAATTGAATAATCAAACTCAAATTTTTTTAAAGCCATAATTTTTTCATTTACTATTTTATATGTATTTATTTCATTTTGCCAACCTATTAATGAATTCTTTACCCATTTATTATCACTTGAATCATAATTACTTTCTGTATCATAAGTTAATTGAATATTATCTAAATTTTTTTTTAATTCATGGCAATTAGATTTAAATATGTTTAAAACTTCATTAATATTATGATTTTCATAAATAGAATAATATTTCATTAATTCAGATGATGAAAAAATTTTAGGATTTATATCAAAAAATTGCATTAAATTTGTGATTTGAAGATTATTATTTTCAAAATTATTATTATTATTAATAGCATCAATTGGGTTATTATAATTTATATTTTCATTTAAATTATCTAAAATATTATTTAGACTTTCATAAGGATTTATTGATTTTGTTTTATCTAAATCATAATTATCTTCGTATGCAATATTAGAAACAAAATTAAATATTGGCATAATATCATTTGAATTTTGAATAATATTTTTATTAACTTTATCTAAATTATTTAATAAATTTTGAAATAATTTTTCAATTTGATTTAATATATCAACTAATTGAGATACTTTTAATTTTTTATCTTGAGAAATTTTTGAAAAATTTTCTTTTGTTATATTCAATTTTCCTATTATATTTAAGAATTTGTTAAATAATTTATTCATTATTTGTGGAATTTCTAAATTTGATTTTGTGATAAAATAATATTTTTCTTCTGAAATTTCTTTGATATAATTAGAAATTTTTGATTCTTTTTCTTTACATTTTAAACATTCTTTTGAACTAATTTTATTTGAATCTACAATATTTACAAAATTTTTATTATCTTCTAAAGGTAATTTATCTATATTTATAACTTTATTTTTATTCAAATTTTTAGATTCATTATCAATAGTTTGATTTAACTCTTTATTATAATATATATCATTTATTTTTGGAATGTTTTTATTCAAATCTTCATTAAATTTTTGATTTGAAGAATTAATTAAATATAATTCATTATTATTTTTTATATTTGGATTAAGTCTTAAATTATTTAATCTTTTGGTTAAATTATCATTTTGTTCATTTAATTTTGATATAATATTATCTCTTTCCCTTAAAGTATGTTCAAAATTTAAATTAATATTATTTATTCTGTCGTTTTCAATTCTTAAATTTGAAATTTCTTTATTTAATTCTTCAATTTTATTTTCATATTGAATTTTATCTTTTTCATTTTGTTCATTTATATTATTAAAATAAGCATTATATGATTTATCTAACATTAGCAATTTTTCATTCATTTTTTTTCCTTTTTCTTTAACATCATTTTTTAATTTTATGATATATAAAGTTATATCTTTAATTCTATTTTTAAGAATTTCATTATCACCTTTATATTTTTCTCTTTCTTGATATAAATCATCAAAATTTTTTTTGAATTTTGATATTCTATTTACTAATTCATAAAGAGATAATTTTGATTGTGTGGGAATTTCTTCTCCAAAAATTTTCATAATAATATCTTTTAAAAAATCAACAAAACAAAATTCTCTTATATATGAAGAAAATAATTCATTTTTAAGTAATTCAGTTTTCAAATTATTTGATATGAAAAATTCTTTATTAATTAAACTGGTACCTTCTGGGATAAATAATTTTTGAACAATAGCATCTTTCAAATAAAAAGAACAACTATTTTCTTTTATATTTTCGTTCAAATTATCCAGAAAATTTTTGTCATTTTTATTAGATAAATTTTTAATTTGGATAAAATAATTTTCTTTTTCATCATTTTTACTATTATTTATTGTATTATAAAATATTTTAATTGTTTTTACTGCTTGTTTTGTTAGTTCTTGAACATTTGTTTTATTTTCTTTATTTATTTCTTTTGAAAAATTGATCATTAACTTTAATTGTTCATCTTTTTGTTCTATAATTTTATTTAATTCTAAAATCTTCTTTGAATAATTTTCAATTATTGTTTCTCTATCTTTTATCATTGTTATGAATTTATTTCCTTCTGATTTTAAGTCTTTTATTATTAATTCTTTATTTATTGAATCTTTTTCAACTTTATTATATTCTGATGATTTTAATGTATAATTTCCTTTATATGTAGATAATTCTTTTCTAGTTTTTTCAAGTTCTAATTTTAATAATTCATTTTGTTTTTCTATTTTTTCATATACTAAATGTGCTTTTTTTAAATTATCAAATATTTTTTTATTATCATTTTCTTTTTTTTCTAATTCTTGATTATATTCTTCTAATTCTTTATATTGTTTAACAACCTTTGAATATTCATCTTTCAATAAAGTTATCATTTTCTGAGATTGAGATAATGAATCTTCTTTATCTTGTAAATCTAAATTTAATTCATTTAATGCTTCTCTTAATTGTGACTAATAGTATAAAAAAATAATTTTACATTTTCCGAATCTAATAATTCAATATTTTTTAATAATGAATCTTTTACATCATTTAAATTATTTTGTGCCAATTTCATTATTTGATTTGCATTATATGATGTTTTTTCTAAATTTGAATTTAATCTTTCATTTGATTCATTATTACTCATTTAAAAATTTTAAATAATAAATTTAATATTTAATTATGATGAAAAAAAATAAAAAATAATGGAAAATAAAAGACTTAAAAAGAAAATTAAAAGTCCTATAAATACAAAAAATAAACAAAAAATAAATAATGAAACACAAACAAATTCATCATCAAATAATGAAAAAATTAGAACTTTTTCAGGAACATTTTCTAATTTTAATGAAAGTTATACAAGTAAGACAGAAAGGTTTAATAATAAAAATAATTTAAAATTATTCAAAAGTCAACTTTCTGAAGAAGGAGAAGAATTTGAAGGTTTATTTCAAAGATTTAAAAATAATGTTTTAAAAGAAATGAGAAATAAATATAATAATAATAAAAAAGAATATAATAAAAAATTTAGAACTGTAAGTGATTTAGAAAATGTTGTAAAAAATAAAAAATTTAATTTAGATAATATCAATGAAAACAATTTAATCACTTTCAATCAAAATAATAAATTAAATTTCGAAAATAAAAGATTCAAACAAATAAATTCTTATAATAAAGATGAAATGTCATCTATCAAAGAAATAAATAAAAAATTAGTAAATCAAATAAATCAATTTGATAAAAATACAAGAGAAAAAAATTTTGAATCAATTAAACTTCAAAAAGAGCTAGAAATTTCAAGAATGAAATGTAAAGAAGTTTCAAATGATATAAGTGTTTTAATTGTTGAAATAAATTCAGGTAAAAGTGGTTTAATTGATTTTTATTCTAAAATTCAAAAATTAAAAAAACAATTGAGCAAATATAAAATAAAAAATAAAAGTGTGAGTGGAGAAATAAATTATTTAATTAAAAAATTTAGTTAAATCAAAATATAAAAATAAAACTTTTTTCATAAAATATATATTCTTTAAACTTTTTAAAAATAATAATTTTAATGAATACATACAATAAAACTTTATGTATTAATAATCTTGAAGCATGGATAGATTCTAAATATCTTTTTCATTTATAAGTGAATTAAAAATTTATTATCCTAATAAAATTTTTATTAAGTTCAAATAATAAAAAAATATAACTTTATTACAATATTACTCAAATAAATCTGCAAATTTGTTATTTTTTAAAAATTCAAAGGTTTTAATTAAATTAAATAAAAAAGATTAAAAAATTCAAACAATACAAATAAATACACAGTAAGTTTAACATATTTTTTATTTATATATAGTTATATGTTGGAATATTTAGCTAAATCAATAACAGGTAATGAATTAAAATTATTTTTTCAAGAAAGATATTCTTCAATTGTAAAAGTTACTTGAATAAAGGATAAATTAACAAATAAGGTAAAAGGATATGCCATTATAGAATTTACTAATATAAATGAGAATCATAAAGTTTTAAATTATAAAATTCCAATAATATTAAAAAAAACAGAAACTAATTTTAAATTCAGGAAATAATAAATATGATATTGTAAATAATATAATTGAAACAAAAACTATTGAACATAGTGAATCATCTACAAATATCTCTAAAACTAATGAAAATAATTCTTCATGTATTATGAAAATCCTTCATTCTCTTTTATAAATAATAAAAAAAACCTAATATCGAATATTTTTTTAAAAGAAAAAAAACAGATGAAGAAAATGATATTATCAATTTTTTAAGGGTTTCAAAAGTGCAAGCCAAATTTGTAAGAATTTAAATGGTAATGTTATCAATTATCTCAATGTAATTATTATTGCAATTTTATTTTTATCTAATTTATATTATATTAATATTAATAATGAATTGTTTTTATATAATGACTTTTATAATAAATATAATCAATATTGTTTAAATAATCTATTTTATAAATATTATAGTTTGAAAAAATTTAATTGTCCTTATAAAAAATATAATAATTTATTATATAATTAAAATGTATATTTTTTAGGTTTTATAGTAATTTTTTTATTAATTTTAAAACATTATTATAAACTTAATTAATTAAAGATTCTTAATTTAATATAAAATATTAATAATTCACTTCTTAATTATTAAATTTTGTTTCAATATATAAAAATTTTTGTACATAAAAATAATGTTTAAATTTAAATAATATATTTAAAAATAAAATGTCCTTTAATCAAATGGGTAGGACTACATATAATAATAATAATACATATTTCTATCCTCCAACAAATTCAGAAGAAGTAAATAATGCTTTCAAAATAATAGTAAATGAACTAGGAAAAAAGGATTTTATAATAAAAGAACTTGAATTAAAAGTTCAATCTCTTGAATATAAAATAAAACAAATTGAAAAGAATATACCATATCAAAATGATTTTTCAATTCATAAAAATCAAAATAAAAATATTCCAGTTAATAATTCCATAAATGGAAAATATTATGAAAATAAACAAAATAATAATCCTATGAATACACCAATAAGTACACCAAGTATAAATGGAATAAATCCTAAAAAGGATGTTATGAATTTTTTAAAAGAAGTAAAACAAAAAGCAGATACAATAACATTTATAGAATTTACAAAATATATTAAATTATTGAAAAATGACTCAGAAAATAAAAATGAAATATTACAAAAAATTAAAATTCTATTTCAACCTAAATATAATGATTTATATGAAAAATTAGAGCTAATAATTTCAAATAAAAAATATTAAAATATTATTTATATTATTAAATCATAAAAAATCAATTTGAAAATAATGAAAATCATTATAAATATAAAATTAAACATTAATATTTTTAATTTTATAAGTAAAAAAAATTACTATTAAACAAAATGAATACATATATTTATTTTAATATTTTTTCTTAATAAAACAAAGAAACATTCAAAAAAAAAAAGCAAAAAAAAAAAAATTATCTTTAATTTAATAAAAATAAATTTATTAAAAAAAAAATAAAAAATAAATATTAATCAAATTATATCTTAAAACATTTAAATATGAAATCATTAGCAGCAGCATTACTTTTAGCATTAGGAAAACAAGAAATAACAGAAGATAATATAAAAAAAGTATTACAAGCTGGTGAAGCAAAAGGAAATGATGAAGAAATAAAAAAATTAGTAGATGCAATGAAAGGTAAAAACACTGATGATTTAGTTAAAGAAGGTATTAAAAAATTAGGAGGAATATCTCTTGGAGGTCCAGCAGCAGCACCAGAAGAAAAACATGATAAAAAAGGAGGAAAAAAAGAAGAAAAGAAAAAAGAAGAAGAAAAAAAACAGGAAGAAGAAGAAGACGAAGGTTTAGGAGGTTTGTTTTAACTTTTTCTTTTATATTTTTATCATATATTTATAATATTTCAAAATAAAAGAAATATTTTTTTATTTAAAAAAAGTTTTTTTATTTGTAATACATATTTACTTATTTTCGATTTTAATTTATGATTTGTTTTTTTAATTAAAATTTATATTTATTTATATTTTTATATATTCAATTTTTAAAATTAGTTTTTTAAAAAGTTATATTTGAAAGTTTTTTCTAAATACTTTTTTATTAATTGAATTTCATTATATAATTGTTTTTCTTTTTTAATTAATAATAATTCCTTAGAAGAATTATTTTTTTTTATAATTGATATTATTTCTTTATTTTTTAATTTAATATTATAAGAAATTGTTTCCAATTCAAAAAAATAAATTTTTTCATATTTACTCTTTTCACATTTATATTCTTTATTCATTTCTAATAAATATTTTTTAATTATTTTGAAAGACTATTATAAAGTTAATACATATTTTTACTTTCATAATTAATGATGATAAATTATTTTCAATATTCTTATTTAATTTAATATTCTCAGTTTGTTTCATACTACAACATTCAGTTTTTTCATTAGAAAAATTGTTTATTTCATCATTTTTATCATTTAGATTTGTTTTTTTATATTTTCTCTTTGTTCCTAATACTATATTTTATATAATAATATTACAATTATTATTTTTATCATTTATTTTTTCTACAATAAAAATTGGATGATTATCAAGAATATCAAAAGGAATTTGAATTTTTAAAGGAAATTCTTTATTTTTTATAACATATTCATTATTATTATTTTTTGTAAAAAAATTATTTTCTATAAACTCATATTTTTTTGGGTTATTTTTTTCTTTATATTCATGCAAAAAATTGTCCAATAATTTAAAATTAATTTTTAAATCACATTTTTCTAATTCATTATTTGATTGTGATTGAAAATTAAAAGAAGATACACATTTTTTTTTTAATTTTAAAGAATCATCTTTTGATTCTAATTTATTATAAATATTTTCATTTTGATTATTTTTATATAATGATTCTAAATGATTCATTTTTATATAATATATAATTTTTTATTAATTTTTTATAGTTTGGAAAAAAGTTATAAGTTTAAAATAATATATATTATTAATTATTTTAATTATCAGTATCTGTTCCAAAAAAATTAATATTTTCATCATTATTATCATCATTAATATCATCATTTTTATCATTTTTATTTTCTTCTTTTATACTAATATTATCTTCATTATCATCTTCTATTTCAAATTCATTTATTCTATTATTAATATTAGAAAAAATGGGATATTTATCATTAAAGCAATAATAAACTATCCATTCCCAAAACATAGTATAAATAAAAGATAAACATCCAAAACCAAATAATAATATTCTACTTTTTTCAGAAGTATTATTTATATATCCTAATGGAATAAATTTAACAAAATATTTTCCAAAATTAATAGAACTAATTTGAAATATATCAATTGAAATTATTTCAGATATTATTAAAAGAACAACAATTAAATAAATAGTCAAAAATCTATTTTTAAAGAAATTTTCTTTTTGAATTGAAAAATAATTAAATACAAAAACAAAAGAAATATTTTGGAAACAAGCAAGTATAAAACAATATGAATTTTTAATTGTAAGATTATTAAATTTAACATCAGAATTAGTAACTTCATCATAACTTCCATAAAAATTTCCTTTTAAAATAAATTTAAAATATAAAAAAGTTAAAATAACTTGAAAAATAGAATGTCCAAAAATGGAAAATAAAAATTTTTTATTATTTGAAATGTTAGAATAATTTTTAATATCAATTTTAAAATTAGGAAGACTTATACTAATTAAACAACAACCAATAAATATAATAATACAATCAATAAAAAAATATTGATTATCAGTCATATCATCATTTTCACTTCCAAGTAATAATTTATAAGATGTCATAACTTCAGAATATAATAAAATTATTTTTAACAAAATAGTAGAATTTTCAAAACAAGTTCTTCCGATTTTAATTATATCTTTTACAACTGTAATAGATTTTGTTTTTGCCATTAAATGAGATGTCATTAACATATTTTCTCCTGTTTTTAATGATATTCCCACATCAGCAGAAATTAATGCAGAACAGTCATTTGCACCATCACCACACATTGCAACTATATTATTTTTATTTTGCTTTTTATATAATTGAATTAATTTAGATTTGTCATTTGGATTCATTCTAAAATATAAAATAGCATTTTTTACGATTAAATCTCTTAATTTTAATAATTCTTTTTCATCAATGTCTTCATTCCCTGTTAAATATTTTCCTCCAAAAAATATTAAATCAAATACTCTACTATGAATACATAATTTCATATTTGAATCATTTATTATGTTATTTAATTCTGAAATTGTTAATATTTTTGAATTTATTTTGTCTAAAGATTTTATTTCTGATGAGTTGAATGATGTTGTTTCTTTTTTTAATAAATTATTTAAGATTACATAAAAGTCTTTTATTTCTTTTTTTTTTAATTTTTTATTATTTATTTCTTCAAATGAACATTTTAAAATAAGATTGTTTTTTTTTCTATTATTTTGTAATATGCAATTACTTTTTTTAATCAATCTTTTATAAATATTATCATCTTTTTCATTGTTAATATCCATTATACAAAATTTTGAATTAGGATGTATTATATTACATTCTTTAACAACACTAATAGAAGTAAAAGCATTATCACCAGTTGAAATAATAGGAAACAATCCTAATTCTGCTAAATTTCTTAATACTTGTTTTGTATTTTTTTTTAATCTATTTTGAAAAATTACAAAACCTAAAAAAGTCATATCTTTATGATTATAATGTTTATATTTTTCATTAACTAATATATCATCTTCATTTTCAGAGTCATTTGATATTAATTTAGTAGAACATGCTAAAACTCTAAAACCTTGCAAAGTATATAATTTATGAATATAATTAAAATTATCTGGTTTTGTTTCTTCAATACATAAATTAGAAATTTTTTCAGGTGCTCCTTTCATATATAATCTTATTGAATTATCAAAATTATTTTTTACTATAACACTCATTGATTGATGCCTACTATCAAATGGACATCTTAAAAGTACTTTTAATTTATATGAATTTAACTCATCATTTATTTTTGTATAATTTGAATTTTTAGAAAAAAATTGTTCTTCTGTTATTTGAAAATATTTTTTTGGTCTCATTTCAAATTGGTCTTTATCAGAAATTAATTTAGTTTTATCAAGTGATTCATAGATCCATTTTAAATTTTCAAATATTTTTAAATCAATAGAATTTCCCTTTGGTTCATCATTAATTTTTGTAATTGAATGACAAGTTGCTAAGCATTCAAGAAAATAAGTCATTGAATTATTTATATCATCATTTACTTTTTCAAAATTTAATAATTCTGTTCGTTTGTGAAATTCTTTTTTGTAATAATCACTTAAAAAAGATAAATATAATTTTGTGTTTTTTTCAATCGAATCAAAAATAATTTTTCCTTTATTATTATTTATAGTTGCTATAAATCCAAATAATTCTAAGTCTTCCTTTGTTAAAGTACCTGTTTTATCCATTATTATTTTATTAACTCTTCCTGCTGCAATTAATCTAAGTTCATCTGAACAAGATATTTTTTTTTGTTTTAATATATATTGATAATAAAAAGTTCCGATTGTTAATGAGATTGATAATGTAGGTGGAAATAATATAAATATTGTGTCTAATAACATTTTGAAATATTTTTTAAAATCTCCATTTTTTTTATAAAAATATATTATTATTATTAATGAAAGAATTAACCATATTAATATAATTATATAAAAACTAATATTTTCTTTATAAAAATTAAAATTTGATTTTTTAGGAAATAAAACACTTTGAATTAAATTTCCTCTTTGTGTATTAAATCCAATCCCTACAACTAAGGCAATTAATTCATTTGGAAATGCTTTTTCAATTTTTGTACCACAAAATAAAAAAGATTTTTGATTATCAATGTATTTAAATAGTTTTGTATTATTCGCTAATTTATATTTCATTACAGATGAACTTTCTCCAGTTAAATTTGACTCAATAGTAGAACAAAAACCTTCTAATAATAAACAATCACATGGTAATATTTCTCCTTCTTTTATTTTTATTATTTGTCCTGGAACAATATCTTCATAAAATATTTTAGATTCAATATTTTTTCCTTTAATAATTGTAAATGAATCATTCTTTTTTAATGAAAAGTCAACTATACTTTTTTTATTAATATATTTTTGATATGAAGTAGTTAATAATATTATTATAAATACTATAATGATAATATAAACAAAATAATATCCTTGATAAAACCAAAATATAATAGCTAAAATTGGATATATTGAAAAAAATTGAGTTAGTTGATCTATTAAAATTGTATAAAAATTTAAAATTTTTAATGATAATTTATTTTCTCCATATATTTTTTTTTGAAAATTAATTTCTTCTTGTGTTAAATAATAATTTAAAAAAATATTAAATATATCTTTATTTGATACATTCCCTAAATAGAAAACTGGAGATTCAAAGCAATAATTTTTATTTGGATAATATTTATCAACTTCATTTTCATTTATATATTTAAAATAGCAATAATAAGTATTATATTCATAATAAATTTCATGATAGTCTCTTTTATTTTTAGAAAATTCGATATTTGAAAATAAATTTGAAATATTTTTTTTAAACTTTTTTAAAACATAAAAATTTGAATGAACATCAAAATATTTTTTTTCAAATTTACAAATATGATAATTTCCGTATCCATCAATAATTAGATAAAAATCTGCTTCTGAAAATAGACAAGGCTTTCCTCTATATTCTACATATTTTTTATTTGAAAATAATGATATAATAAATGGAATTCCTAGAAAAAGAAACATAGTAATTGGGCATATTTTTTTATAAGGAATAACAAAAGAAATAGATTGGTCTATATTATTAATATAAAAATTATTTTCAAAACTTCTTTTATTTACTTCTATAGAAAATGTCCTTTGTTCATTTGTTAAATTAATATTTGATAAGTCAAAAAAATTTTTTTTTTTTTTTTCAACATCTACAATATCTTTTCTATCATCATCATTATTTAAATTTAAAGGCCTTTCACTTTTATCACTTGAAATTTTAGAAGAAAGTTCAAAATCATTTCTGGATTTTTCATTCATTCAATTTATTTACATTAAATAGTAAAATTTGAATTTAATTAAAAATAATTAAAAAATTAAAAATATTGAAGAAAAATAAATTAATTATTTTATAATTGATAATAAAAATAATTGAAAAAATAAATATGTAAATTCAAATCTGTCCTCTGAATTAACTAATTGAGATAGTAGCGGATAGGCTTTTAGGCTATTTCTCCTGATTATAATTTTTTTAACTCACGAAACAAAGTCTAACGCGTTTAGCTGCGGAGAGGCTTTTAGGCTATATCTTCTATCATTTATTTTTTAATTAATTTTTTTTGATATTAATATTAAATTATTTATATAATTAAAAAAATATTTCTATTTTTAAAATTCAAAACCCAAAAACAATAAAGTGCTCTAATTTATCAATAACAAAATGTAGTATTACTAATGTTTTATTTTTTTGATAATGAAATTTAATTTTATTAATAATTAATAAATAATTAATTAACTTTGTATATTTCTTTTTTCAAAATATATAATATATATTAATTATTTATCTCAATTATTAGAAATTCTTTTTAAGTCGTTTAATAAAATCATCAATAATTTGCCTATTATTTCCTCCTTTATTCTCAGTTTTATTTTCATTATTATAATTGGAATTGAATATATCAGTATCATAAGTAACAGTATTATAATTCAAATTTCTTTCTTCAATACATCCTATATTCATATACTTATTACAATTGAACTTCATATCATCATTATTTATATCAGGATTTTTCTTTAAATTTACTCCTCCTTTTGAATAAGGTGGACTAAACTGATCAAGATCATTAAAATCTATATCATTATTTAAACCATTTTCATTACTTTTTTTTTTATTTTCTTGATTATTATTAAAATATGAATATGTTTTATTTGATGTATTGTTTATTGTTGCTGGAATATATGTATTATTAATTTTTCCATTTCTTTCATTATATTTTGATATTAATTTTTCTGTTTCATTATTTCTATTTTGCTCTATTAAAATTTTATTTTTTTGATAATTTAATTTATTTTCAAATTCTATATCACTATTTTTTTGGACTTCTTTCATATTATCTAATCTATTTTTCATATCGAAATAATTTTTATTTTCATTTGTTTTATTATATCTTTCAGTATTAATGGAAATTATTTTATTTTGATTTAAATTTAGTCTTTTGTCGTATTTATTATTGTCATTATTTATAGTAGTAGGTATATTTCTTCCAAATGATTGAAAAGTTTCATCGTATATATTATAATTATTGGGAGGTCTTAGTTGAGTCATTTGAATATTATCTATATTTTTACTATCTTTAAAGTTTTTAAAATTAGACCTTTGATTCACATATTTAATCGGTGTTATTAAATTAGTATTACAATTATTTTGAATATTAGTATAATTATTATTAATATTGTCATTAATATTTGTATATATTCTATTTATTCCATTACTATTTAAATTTATATTATAATTATTATTTCCTAAAATATTTCCTTGAGAACTATTTTTAGCTAATCTTCTTTGAGTATTATTATTGGCATTATTATTTTTAAATATTTTCCCGAATGAATTTTTCCTTGAACTATTATTTGTGGTTAAAGTATTATAAGCAGTTAAATTCATATTTTGATTATTTTCGTAATTATTTATTGTTTTTTTATGTATTTTGAAATAATCGTTTGTATTTAATTGTGAATTATATTTATATTTATAATTATTGCTTGAATTATCAATCGTATGATGGTATTCACGAGTATAATAGTTATTATTTATATTTGCATGATTAATAATTTTATTATGATTACTTGTTTGATAATTGTCTATAGTATTTAAATAATCTTTGGTTAAATTCAATTTCATTTTATTTCTTTGTCTATCTGGTGTTTTAGCTCTTTGATTATTACAATTATTATTTATATTTCTAAATTTAGAACTAGATTTTCCTCTTTTATTATTATCAGGAGTTTTTGGCCTAATATTCGCTCCATTTCTTTTTATATTTAAATTTTGAAAATTATAATTATGATTATAATTATTAAGTTTTTTTGATGGCTTTGTAGTGTTATAATTATAATTATGATTATAATTATAATTATAGTTATTAATATTAATATTATTGTTGATATTATTATTTTTTTTCATATTATATTTTTTGTTTATATTATTATTTTTATTTGAATATAAATTATTTAAATCAATAGTGTTATGATCTTGCCTTTGCAAATAAGTTTTATTTATATTAACATCATTATGAAATTTATTTCCAAAATTATAATTATTATCACCTATAGTTTTATATTTATTATTACCCAAAGGTATTATACTTTTTTTCTTATTAGATATCGGTGTTCTTTGATTATGATTTCCTTTTGAATTAATTTTTTTATTATTGCTTTTTTTATTCTTATTGGTATTCGTAGTGAATCTTTTATAGCTATTATATCTATTTAACGTAGGCTTGTTTTTAGTAGTGTTGACGTTGGTGTGGCAGTTCGCGTTTTTTGATAAATTTGAAAATTTAGTTCTCTGTGTTTTCATGAAATTAGGATTTTCATCTGATTCTGTGGTGCCAAGTAAGTATATTTGAAAATTCTTATTTTTGTTCATGTTATTTTTATTTTGGAAGTAGTCATCTTGATTTTGGATTAAATCTGTTATGTACTTGTTTCTTTGATAATCAAATATGATATTTGTGTTTACTTGTTTAAAAATGGAATTATTCTCTGGTATTATTTTTTTTGAATCAAATTTTGTTTTGTTGTACATTTTAGTTAATTTTATATTTTGTATTTAAAAAATTAAATTTAAATAAATAATTAAATTTAAATTCATTTAAATATATATATTACTTATTTTATTTTAATAATTGGGGATTGGGGATTGGGGATTGGGGATTGGGGATT
>JAEEGK010009426.1_pt1 | contig 22804 bp, 18 predicted proteins | sample 8958771 | NCBI WGS metagenome assembly JAEEGK01 (sample SAMN16246547, study PRJNA631951) | gut metagenome | biome: gut microbiome; feature: rumen; material: SC-attached | host: Bos | place: Iran: Karaj | collected 2018-10 | reverse complement strand
GGCCGCCGGCCCGAAGACCTGATGGCCCAGTTCCGGGAGGACCTGGCCCTGGCGCAGCGGCTGAAAGCGCCTTATCTGGTCTTCCACGTGTCGGACGTCTCCCTGGAGGAGGGGTATACCTACCGCTGGCTCCACTCGGACCGGGAGGTGCTGGACGCCGCCATCGACTTTGCTAACCAGCTGCTGAAGGGCGTGGAGCCCACCTTCGATTTCCTGGTGGAGAACCAGTGGTGGCCGGGCTTCACCTTCACCGAGCCGGAAAAGACGGAATACCTCCTGAAAAACATCGACTATCCCCGGGTGGGGATCATGCTGGATACCGGCCACCTCATGAGCACCAACCAGCGCATCAGAAGCCAGAAACAGGGGATCGCCTACATCCTGGAGATGATCGAAAAGCACGGCTCCCTGGCGGAGCGGATCCAGGGCCTCCATTTCCACCAGAGCCTCAGCGGGGCATACTGCCGGAAGAACGTGGGGGAGGTGCCCCCGGATTTCCCGGAGGAATACTTTGCGGCCTTCGCCGTGTCCTACGGCCATATCCAGCAGATCGACCGGCACCGCCCCTGGACGGAGCCTCTCTGCGCCGCCATCATCCACCGGGCCGCGCCGAAATACCTGACCCATGAGCTTTCCTCCGGCTATCCCGGCGGCCAGCTGGGGGCCGTGAAGCGGCAGCTCGCCACCCTCCGGCGGCGGTAAAAAGAGGAAAAATGCCCAAAGCCCCATGCAGCTGTTGAAAAGCAGTTGCATGGGGCTTAACGGATTGGAAAACATGCATCCCCTCCGGGGGGATAGGGAAAAACCATGGATCTCAGCCGGAAAATGGGGTAAACTGCCATTTATAATGATTCATTACTGTTAGAGCAGGCCGGATATTTTGCAATTTGCCAATTTGTGGCACCAAACGCGCGTCTTTCCTGTAAAAGCCGACGAAATCCATGGCTAACCTTGCTTTTCATATTAGCTGGTGATATGATAACCACGAAAATACCCATATGGATACTCTCTCGCCTGCCTTCGATGGCGACGTGGAAACGGGTAAGAACCGACGCGACCGGCACTGTGCGGCTTTTTGGCCAAGTCAGATACACGGGGGAGAGAGGCTCGCTATTCGAGTTCAGTAGCCGAGGCAACGATCAAATGCATATTTATGCATTTGGATGCCTTCGCGCCTGTCTCGGCCCATTGAGACGGGCGCTTATCTTTGAGGGAACAGCATGCAGCAGGAAACAAAAGAAAAAGTCCAGCTTTCGGAGAAGGAGGAGAAGCTGATCCGCCTGATCCGGGAAATGGGATTCGGTGAACTGCGCCTCTTTGTTGCAGACAGCCAGCCGGTCCGGCTGGAGGAAGTGCGAAAGAGCATCAAGCTCTGACGCCCCGCCCCTTGCCATAACCGAATAACGTCGTCCGACTGAACAACAGCAGGGCATATCCTCTCTCCCTTTGCGGGGGAGGGGTATGCTCTGTTTTTGCTTTCCGGCCCCGCGGGGAAAGCGCCGCCGGAGATCCCATATATCCAAATCTATCCAGAAAAGGAGATACCAAAGCATGAAGAAACTCGTCTGCGTCCTCCTGCTCCTTTGCCTCTGCCTGTCCCTGGCGGCCTGCAGCGGCGGCACGAAGGGCGGCACCACCACCCCCACCAACGCTCCCTCCGGCGGGAATCAGCCCTCCGGCGGCGGCAGCGCCCCCACCGACGCCCCTTCCGGCGGCAATGAGCAGCCCGCCGAGGACCCCATGGCCAGCACCCTGGTGATCGGCGCCAAGGCCGATTTCACCAACGAAGGCAAGAACATGATCTACGATATGCTCATGTTCCGCGTCAACAGCTATGAAGCCACCTCCTATGTGGTTTCCAGCGAGCACAACGCGGACTACACCGAGTTCACCCTCAAGGTCACTCCCGGCATCAAGTTCACCGACGGCACCCCTCTCACCGCCGACATGATCAAGTATTCCATCGAGGCCCAGCTCCCCACCTCCAACCTGGGCTTTGGAAGCGTTCTCAACAACATCGAGGTGAAGGACGATTCCACGCTGGTCCTTCATCTGGACCAGCCCTTCCTGAACATGGATTATGAGCTCAGCTACATCTACTGCGTGAAGCCCGGCACCATCAGCGAAGACGGCAACTTCGTGGAGTGGGTGGGCACCGGCCCCTACGTCCTGACCTCCCATCAGCTGGACGTGCGCGCCGAGTTCACCCGCAACGAGGACTATTGGAATCCTGCCAAGAAGGGCGCGCCGAAGACCGTCATCTGGAAGGTCCTGCCCGACGAGACCACCCGCGTCATGGCCCTGGAGAAAAAGGAAGTGGACGTGATCGGCCCCGACAGCCATGCCGCCTCCGGCATCGCCGCCTCCACCCTCAGCGAGATCAAAAAGAAGGGCGTGCTGAACATCATGGACCGCGTCGGCGGCAGCCCTCAGACTTATATGTATAACTACACCAACGGCCTCATGTCCGATCTGGAGCTGCGCAAGGCCGTCACCTACGCCATCGACCGCCAGGCCATGCTGGACACCGCCGCCTTCGGCTTCGGCTATGTCATGGGCACCTTCCTGGGGGACGACGCCAAGTATGCCGCCCGCAACGGCGAAGGCTATACCTACGATCCCGAGCTGGCCAAGCAGATCCTGGCGGACGCCGGGTATGTGGATAATAACGGCAACGGCATCGTGGAAAAGGACGGCAAGGACGTGGTCCTTCAGTTCGTCACCCTCTCCGGCGACACTTACCGCACCATCGGCGTGCTCTTCGCGGAATCCCTGAAGGCCGTGGGCATCGGCTGCGAGATCAACGCCCTGGAAAGCGCCATCTTCTATGAGCGCACCAATTCCGGCGATTTCGATATCTGCATGTGCCATCCCTGGACCACCGCCATGGCCTACATGACCTGGCGCGGCGGGTACAGCGATTACGACAACTTCGGCCCCGGCTTCGGCGTCAACGACAACTTCCCCGGCTACCTGGAGAAGATCCTCACCTCCATCGACGAGGATGAGATCCAGGCCACCTTTGACAAGATCTGGGCGGAGATCTACGCCGCCTATCCCGCCACTCCCCTCTATGCCGGCATGAGCACTTATGTGTATACGGACGAGGTCTCCGGTTTCATCTGGACCCGGGGCACCCAGAACCTGATCGACTTTTCTGAGGTCGTCATCAACCGCGGCTGAGTTGCCGTCAGGTAACTGTGATGGTCAGGGGCATATGCCCCTGACCATCTTATAAAACGAACAGCGGCGGATATGCTCCGCCGCCGGAGGTTCGGAATGAAAGCACTGCCTATCCTCAAAAAAATCGCGGTGTCCATCCTCACCGCCCTTTTTGTTTCCTTTCTCACCTACGGCCTTCTGTATATCTCCCCCGGCGACCCGGCGGACCTGATCCTCAGCAGCAAGCTGGGGGGCATGGGCCTGCAAAAGGAAGTCGTGATGCAGTATGCGGAGATCCTGGGTCTGAACAAGGGCTTTTTCCCCATGTACCGGGACTGGTTCGTGAATATGCTCCATGGGGACCTGGGCACCTCCTATCTGACGGGTTATCCCGTGATCAAGGACTTTGTATCCCGCGTCGGCGTTTCGGCCCAGCTCGCCCTGATGTCCACCGCCATCTCCCTGGTGCTGGGGGTGACCCTGGGCATCCTTTCCGGTCGGAGACGGAACAGCTTCATTGACCGCTTTTCCCGCTTTTACAGCTCCGTGAGCCTTTCCGTGCCCTCCTTCTGGCTGGCCATCCTCTTCCTCTGGCTATTTGCCCTGAAGCTGGGCTGGTTCCCCATCGCGGATTATCAGGGGATCAAAAGCCTCATCCTGCCGGCGGTGGTCATGGGGGTCAGCGGGTGCGCCTCCCTCATCCGGGTCACCCGTTCCGGCATCCTGGACAACCTCAGCGAGGGCTATGTGGTCACCGCCCGGGCCCGGGGCCTGAATGACCGCCAGGTCTTTCTGGGCCATATCCTGAAAAACGTGATGCTGCCCGTGGTCACCATGGTGACAAGCAACCTGATCTCCCATATCGGCGGCAGCGTCATCATCGAGAATGTCTTCAGCCTGCCCGGCGTAGGGAATTTCCTCCTGCGGGCCATCAAGCTGAAGGATTTTCCGGCGATCCTGGGCTTTGTCTTCCTCATGGGCATGATCGTCGTCGTTCTCACTACGATCGCGGACCTCCTCTATATGGCCATCGATCCGCGGGTAAGGCAGGGCATGTATGAAAAGAGATAAAGAGAACCGATCCCTCATCATCAAATGCGCCGTTCTGGGGGCCATGCTGCTGCTCATCGTGTTCAGCAAGCTGCTCTTCGGCAAGGGGGATGTGGTGACCCTCTCCATCGCCAACCTGCCGCCCTGCTGGGCCCACCCCTTCGGCACGGACAACTTGGGGCGGGACTTGCTGTGCCGCAGCTTCATCGGCCTCCGGCTGAGCCTCCTCATGGCCTTCATCATGCAGGTCATCTGCCTGGCCCTGGGGGTCACCATCGGCACGGTGGTGGGCTATGCGGGCGGCGTCCTGGATAAGATCTTCGTTTTTTTGCAGAATGTCATCCTCTCCTTCCCCGGCACGGTGCTGACCCTGTGCATCATGCTCCTGCTGGGAAACGGCATCTTCAGCATGATCGTGGCCATGACGGTCTTCGGCTGGCTGAGCTATGCCCGTCTCACCCGCAGCCGGGTCCTCACCCTCCGGGAGGCCAACTTCATCAAGGGGGAGATCGCCATCGGTTCCTCCCTCTTCCGCATCCATTTCTTCCACATCGTCCCCAATGTGATCCGAACCATCATCCCCATGTTCACCCTGATGATCGGCCATATGGTGCTGGCCATCGCGGGCCTGAGCTTCCTGGGCTTCGGCGTGCAGCCCCCCCATGCGGAGATCGGCCTCATGATCCAGGACGGCATGATCTATATCCGCTCCGCCCCCTGGATGTTCATCTTCCCCGGCCTGGTGCTGGCCGTCTATTCCATCATGTTCAACACCGTGGGCGACGCGCTGCAGGATAAATTCGACCCCCATGACAGCGTGAGCGCCAGCAAGATGTAGGTGATCCTATGGAAGAATTATTGAAGCTGGATCATGTTTCCACCGCGTTCCAGAGCCGAAGCGGCCTGGTCAAGGCGGTGTGCGACGTGAATTTCACCGTTTCTCCCGGTCAGATCGTGGGCCTGGTGGGGGAGACCGGCTGCGGCAAAAGCGTGCTGGGCCAGTCCATCCTCCGGCTCCTGCCCCCCTCTGCCGTCACCTCCGGGCAGATCCTCTTTGAAGGGAAGGACCTGGCGGCCATGAACGAGGAGGAGATCCGCGCCGTCCGGGGAAAAAGGATCGCCTATATCAACCAGAACCCCACGGAAGCCCTGAACCCGGTGCTGAAGATCGGCACCCAGCTCATCGAATCTCTGCGGGTCTGCGGCGGTCTCACGAAGAAGGAAGCGAAGGAGCACGCCCTGGAGATCCTGGCCTCCCTCTCCTTCGATGACCCGGCGGACATCATGAAAAAGTATCCCATGGAGCTCAGCGGCGGCATGAAGCAGCGGGCCCTCACGGCCATGGCCATGGGGGGCAAGCCGCCCTTCCTCATTGCCGACGAGCCCACCAAGGGGCTGGACGCCCTCATTCGGGGGCAGGTGATCCAGTCCCTGATGAAATTCGTGGAGCTCACCGGCTGCTCCGGCCTCATCATCACCCACGACCTGAAATTCGCCAGCGCCATGTGCGATACCCTGGCCCTCATGTACGCGGGGGAGATCGTGGAATTCGGCCCCACGAAAAAGCTGTTCAGCGCGCCAAAGCACCCCTATCTCTCCGGCCTGATGGCTTCCATGCCCCAGAACGGGATGCATGTGCTGAAGGGAAGCTCCTGCAGCCTGATCGACATGCCCCCCGGCTGCCGTTTTGCCGACCGCTGCGACCATGCCACGGAAGCGTGCCGCGTCCATCACCCGGAAATGCGGAGCGTGGGGGAGGACAGATTGGTGAGGTGCCGGCTCTATGATTGAAGTAAAAGGACTGACGAAGGTCTACCGCTCCGGCATGCTGGGGCGGGAGCAGAAAAAGGCCCTGGACAACGTATCCTTCACACTGCAAAACGGGGAGACCCTGGGGATCATCGGGGAGAGCGGCTGCGGGAAGAGCACCCTCAGCCTCATCCTGGCCAAGCTCCTGGAGGCCACCTCCGGCAGCGTCTCCCTCAACGGGCAGGATGTTTCCGCCCTGAAGGGGAAGGAACTCAAGGCCTATCACAAGCAGGTGCAGATCATCTTCCAGAATCCGGAGACCGCCCTGGACCCCCGGATGAAGATCGAGAAATGCATCCTGGAGGCCATCCGCAATTACGACCTGGCCCCCCGCCGCAGCGAGAAAGAGCGGCAGCTCCTGGAGGAGCTTATAAGCATGGTGGGCCTCCAAAAAGAGCATCTCAACCGTTACTGCTGGGAGCTCAGCGGCGGGCAGATCCAGCGGGCCGTCTTGGCCCGGGTCATCGCCCTGGAGCCGGAGCTGCTCATTGCCGACGAACCCACCAGCATGCTGGACGTGTCCGTGCAGGCTCAGATCCTGAGCCTCATCAAGGACCTGCAGAAGAGGCTGGATTTCGCCATGCTCTTCATTTCCCACGACCTGGACGTGGTCCGGGCCGTCAGCGACCGGGTCATCGTCATCCGCCACGGCGTCCTGATCGAGGAGGGACCCACCGAGGAAGTGTATGAGCATCCGCAGCAGCCATACACCCGGGACCTGCTGGACGCCTTCTATTACGACAAAAACATTCCCGGAATTAAGGGAGAGGGGGAAGAAAATTGCTTCTGATCAACAAGCAGCTCCTGAAGCTGGGCAAAAACTCCTGGGGCTGGATCATCGCCATCGTCGTCACCAAGCTCATCATCCTGCTGTCTTTCATGGTAGTCGTCTCCGCCGTTTCGCGGCTCATCGGCTCCTTCGTGGGGGAGGGCAGCGCCGACATCGGCTCCCAGATCCTGATCGCCCTTGTTTCCGCCGTCATCGGCCTGGTGGGCAATCTGATCCTGGGGGAAGTAAAATTCAAATGCACCGCCAATATCCGCATCCGCCTCCGCCACAACATCTATCAGAAGATGCTGGACCTGGAGATGGATTACCTGGTGAAGATGGGCACCTCCCGGGCCGTCACCGCCTCCATCGACGGCATCGAGGCCCTGGAGAAGTATTTCAGCGAGTACCTCCCGGACCTCATCTACTGCTTCATCGCCCCCTTCATCCTTTTCGCCCGTATCTATCCTTATTCCTCCTATGCGGCCTGGGTGCTGCTGGTCCTGTCCATCACCGTGGTCCCCGCCAACGCGGTATTCAAAAAGCTGATGGCCATGCTCCGCAAGGACTATTGGGATACCTTCGATAAGCTGAACGAATACTTCCTGGAGAGCCTGGAGGGCATGACCACCCTGAAGCTCATGAACCGGGACGCGGAACGGGCGGAGAACCTGAAGACCCGCTCCTTCAACTATTACCACATGATCGTGAAGACCATGCGGGTGTCCTTCTATTCCACCATCCTGACCCAGACCTTCATCTACGGGGGCATCCTCTGGTCCACCTTCATCCTCATCGGCAACTGCTCCAAGGGCCTGATCGCCCTCAGCACCGCCTTCTATGCCCTGATGCTGGCCTTCACCTTCTTCCGGCCCGTGCAGGACCTCATCAACACCGGCCACACCGCCCTCAACGGCGTGGCGGCGGCCAATAATATCTTCACCTTCCTGGACCTCATCCCCGCCCGGGCCCCCGTGGATGCTTCCCTGCCGGAAGCGGAGGACAAGGACGGCATCGTGCTGGATAACGTGGTCTTCTCCTACGACGGGGAGCGCAACGCCGTGGACGGGGTGTCCGTCCGGGTGCCCCGGGGCAAGACCGTGGCCCTGGTGGGCCAGTCCGGCTGCGGCAAGAGCACCCTGGTGAATCTGGTGATGCACTTCAACGACTGCGCTTCCGGGCGCATCTCCCTGGAGGGGAAGGATCTCCGCTCCATCACCCAGGAGGATCTGCGCAAGCGCATCTCCCTGGTGCCCCAGAGCACCTATATCTTCTCCGGCACCGTGGAGGACAACCTGAGGATCGTGGACAAGTCCCTCACCAAGGAGCGGATGCTGGAGGTGCTGAAGGACGTGCATCTGGAGGACCTCATCGGCAAGGACGGCCTGGCGACGGATGTGGGCGAGGGGGGCAGCAAGCTCTCCGGCGGCCAGAAGCAGAAGATCGGCATCGCCCGGGCCCTGCTCTCCGACGCGGATTACATCGTCTTCGACGAGGCCACCTCCAACGTGGACGCCGCCAGCGAGGAGGATATCTGGAACTGCATCCACGCCCTCAGCAGTACCAAGACCCTGCTGATCATCTCCCACCGCCTTTCCACCGTGCGGAACGCGGACAGGATCTACGTGATGAAGCAGGGGAAGGTGGCGGAAGAGGGCAGCCACGAGAAGCTCATCGCCCGGGACGGCATCTACGCCCAGCTGGTGCGGGAGCAGGACATTCTGGAGAACTACGGAAGGAGGGCTGTCTGATATGGGCATCCAGGCAAAGAAACTCAGCGTTCCGTATATCCTCAAGCGCCTGTTCCGCTTCACGGACCAGGTCCGGACGGAGATGCTGGAAGCCGTCGCCGGCGGCATCGTCAGCGGTCTGGCGAAGATCGGCATCTATATCTGCGCGGGCATGCTCCTGGCCGTCGCCGCCGGGCAGGCCCCCGGAAAGACCATCACCGGCCCCGCCGTGATGCTGGTGGTCTGCACCGTCCTCATCCCCATCACCTATTACTTCGAGATGTTCAAGGGCCACGACGTGGCCTATCATCTCCTGGCCATCCTGCGGACGCATATGTTCGGGGAGATCGAGCGCCTCAGTCCCGCCAAGCTCACGGGGGAGCGGAAGGGGAACATCATCTCCACCCTCATGGCGGACGTGGACACCCTGGAGATCTTCTTCGCCCATACCATTGCCCCCATCGCCACCGCCGTCGTCTGCGCCGTCTTTTCCCTGGTGTTCATCGGCGTGCGCGCACCCGGCCTCATGGGCATCGTTTTTCCCTTCTATCTCTATGTGGCCGTCATCAGTCCCATCTTCATCGCCAGGGCGGGCCGGGAGAAGGGACGCCGGTACCGCCGGGACCTGGGGGATCTGAAGTCCTATATCCTGGACAGCCTCCGGGGCCTGAAGGAGGTGCTGATCTTCCGGAACGGGCAGGAACGGCTGGATAACATCGACGACCGGGGCAGAAAACTGAACCGGCTCCAGATCGGCATCACCCGCCAGAACGCCCTGCTCATGAGCGTGCCCAACTTCCTCATCCAGCTCTCCCGCATCCTGGCCTTCGCCGTGTGCGGGGCCCTGGTGGCAAAGAACGGCCTCAGCTCCTGCAACGCCATCGTCCTCATGCTCATGGTGCCCGCCACCTTCGATCCCTTCACCCAGCTCAGCACCTCCGCCACCGCCCTCATCCAGACCTTCGGCGCGGCGGAGCGGGTCTTCGCCCTCATCGACGAGCCCGCCCAGGTGGAGGACGCGGGGACGAAGGAATTCCCGGAGAAGATCGACACCATCGAGTTCGAGAACGTCTCCTTCACCTATCCCGGCACCAGGACCAAGGTGCTGAACGGCTTCAATCTCCGCATTTCCGGCGGGGAGAACGTGGGCCTCATGGGGGAGAGCGGCTGCGGCAAGACCACCACCATGCACCTGCTCCTGCGGTTCTACGATCCCGATGAGGGCGCCATCCGCATCAACGGCACGGATATCCGGGAATTCACCCTGGAAAGCCTGCGCCGGGGGATCTCCATGATGCAGCAGGAGACCTTCCTGTTCAACGACAGCCTGACGGAGAACATCAAGCTGGGCAAGCCGGACGCCACGGAGGAGGAGGTGGTGGCCGCCGCCAAACGGGCCTCCATCCACGACCTGATCATGACCCTGCCGGAGAAGTACGATACCCGGGCAGGGGAGCTGGGCGGCCGCCTCTCCGGCGGCGAGAAGCAGCGCATCGGCATCGCCCGGACCCTGCTGAAGGACAGCGAACTGATGCTCTTCGACGAGCCCACCAGCAGCCTGGATATCCTCAACGAGAAGGGGCTGCTCATGACCATCGACCGGAACTTCACGGACAAGACCGTGGTGATGATCTCCCACCGGAATTCCACCCTGGGCGCCTGCGGCCGGGTCTGCAAGGTCCGGGAAGGAAAGGTGGCGGAGGAAAAGCTCGCCGCCGAATAACGGGAAACGGAAATCGCCTCCGGCAGATTGCTCTGCCGGAGGCGACGTTCATTGGGGTCAATGGGTCTTGTAGTAGTCGTGAACGTAGTCGTCGTAAAAGGCGCGGACGACCTTGGACCGCTCCTGGATGTCAGGATCTGTGAAGGCTCCGGTGACGATGGCGGACCAGACGAAGCTGCCGCCGGGAACGAAGGTGTCCGTGTATTCCGCCATGGCGTCCTTCAGAAAGTCGATATCGATCTTTGGGTTGTTGAAGACACCCTGGTTGTCCCAGCAGCCGGTGATGGCAAGCTTGCCGCAGTACTTCTCCTTGATGCCCCTGCAGTCGTTGGTGATCTGCACCGGGTTCCAGGCGCATACGCCCAGCTCCAGCCAATCCTCAATGAACTGCTCGCTGTGGCCGCAGTCGTGCCGGTCGATGAACATGCCGTTCTCCAGGGCCAGGTCACAGTGCTTCTTATGGAGGGGCTTGAAGAACTCCCTGTACATCTCCAGACTGAAAAAGGGACTGCGGTAGCCGCTGTCATCGTCCATCAGGCCGAATATATCCGGGTGCACACAGCGGATCTGCTGCTTCATCACGTCGAGATAGTACCCGCTTACGTAGTCCAGCAGGGCGTGGACCTCATCGGGCTCCTCGTACATGGCCAGCAGCGCGCCCTCGAAGCCCATGAAGGCCACCAGGGTGAGGAAGTAATCCCCTCCGGAGAAGGTGACCAGACATTGGTTCCGGTCGATCTTGTCCGTCTGCTTCTTATAATAGCCCTCCCAGTCCCGTCCGGCGGTATCCGGGTTATGGATCACGTCCCGCCATTTCCGGATGTCCCGCAGCAGGATCTTGCCCGGCGCGGGCATGGCGCCCCAGCCGTTTGCCTCGCTGCCCACGTACTCAACGCCGTAGACCGTGGTGACGCTGCCGCCCGGAGCGAAGGCGGGGGTGAGCATTTCGTCCTGTAGAGGAGCAACGGCCCCGTCAAAATAACTGGGAACGTACTCCGGGATCTCCCCCCGCAGCATGCGGAGGCGGTTTTCCTTGGGGGTCAGTTTGTCTGCCATGGCTCAGTCCCGATTGCCGGAGTGAGGCGCGGTGTTGGGGGGCAGGGGATTCTTCATGCCCACCCGGAACTCCTCCCCGGTGCTTTTCCGCTTCCAGATGGTGCTGATGCGCTGCTTGGCCGGGGCCACCAGGGTCAGGGCCTTATGGGGGCATTCCTGCACGCAGGCGCCGCAGAACCAGCACTCCTCTGCGTACAGCACGATGGGCTCCTTCCCCTTCTCCGGGTTGGGGATCATCACGTCCAGGGGACAGGAATTCACGCAGATATTGCAGCCCACGCATTTGGCCGGATCGAATTCCAGCACCTTGCAAGGGCCTGACATACTGGGAAAAGAATAAGTCGCCATTCTCGTCAGTCCTTTCCGCTGCCCGAGCGGCCCCCGCCGGGAGGCGGGAGCCGTCCGGAGGGCTTTGTTCAGTCCAGCTCGCCGTATTTCTCGTAGTTTTCCCTGAGGCCGGGGGCATAGGGCGCCTGCTTGTAGAAGTCGCAGGCGAGGCCGCGGCACTCCACGCCCTCCTCCGTCTGCCGGATGGGCAGGAGCTTGTGCCACTCGGGAGGATCCATCTCGGGGTAGTCCGCCCGCTGGAAGCCGAAGCCCACCCGCCGGGTGGAGGCCTTCCGGGCCTTGGAGGATTCGAAGACGCATTCGCTCAGGTCCATCATGCGGAAGCACTCGATGAGGCGGGCGAGCTCGTGGGGGTTCGCGGCATAGGTCCGCTGTCCCTCGGTCTCCCGCAGGTCCCGCATGCGCTTGATGCCCAGGTCCAGGATGGATTCGGTCTTGAAATTTCCGCAGTAGTCCTGGAATACCCGGGCGATGGCATAGTTCAGTTCCTTCCAGCCGATGTCGCCGGGGCTGCGGACGGGGGCGTAGCACTCGTCCTTCTCCCTGTCGATCTGCTCCCGGCAGGGCTCCGCCTGCTCGTGCTGCTTGGCGAAGGCCGCAGCCTGCCGCCCGCAGTACCGGCCGGTGGTATGGGCTTCCCCGTGGCAGCCGGAGCCGAAGAGGGGGCTGCCGCCGGCCACGAAGAGGCCGGGGAGGGAAGCCTGAAGCCGCCAGTCCGTCAGCACGCCGCCGGGGCCGTGGATGCTGCGCCAGTTCATGGGGGCGGTGTCAAGCCCCACCCAGGAGGAAGCCACGTTGATGCGCTCGTTCCCGGTGATGGCGTACTGCAGCATGTCCTGGGCGGGGTCGAAGCCCCATTTCTGCAGGTTTTCGAAGATGGGCACCCGGCATTTGCCCTCCTGGGAGAGCATCAGGTTCCAGATGATCCGGCGGGATTTCTCCGGCATGCCGGCAAAGTCGTCATACAGGGGCAGCTGCAGCTCACCGGTGCGGAGCTTCTTGCCCAGGGAGGGATCCAGGCCGTTGGGATTGTAGTCCTCGCTCATGGGGGTGGCCAGGCCGATGCCGTAGCCGATGACGTAATTCTCCCCGGGACGGTTGGACTGGAAGATCTGCCGCTCCTCCGTGAGGATCTCCCCCCGGGTGTTGGCGTAGGGGATGACGGTGCCGTTGGCGTCCACCACCCGGACGCCCTGGTAGGTGTTGTCGCTGTTGCCCATGCTGTAGGGGGCATAGCCGAAGTTGCCGCCGGCGCCCACCGCCTCCATGCAGACCAACTCCGCGCCTGCGTTCCAGGCGATGGTGTGGCCCATGTTGGTGAGGTTCATATCCGTCATGGAGTTGCTCTCCGTGGTCTCCGGGGCGAAGCCGCCGATGCGGCCGCCGCCGCCCATGGCGATGACCACGGCCTTGGCCTTGAAGATGTAGAACTCGCCGGTGCGGTCGTGGATGCCCATGGCCCCGATGACCCGGGCGTTCTTCTTTCCGCCCTCGGTGAGCAGGTTCGTCACGCAGATGCGCTCGTAGACCTGCGCCCCCAGGCGGCGCATCTCCTTATCCACAACGGGCTTGATGTTGTTGCCCCAGATGCGGAGGCAGTGCTTGCTGTCCACGTCGTAGGCGAAGAGCAGCTTGGTCTCCTCGTCCCGCCACATGGTATCCTTGAATTCGTCGTCCTCGTCCCGGATCTGAACGCCCCACTGCTCCAGCTCCTGCAGGGTGTCCCAGCCCTCCATGCCGATCACGTAGCGGGCGAGGCCGTTGGTGTAGCCGTCCGCCAGCTCCATGGCCTTTTCGGAGTACATCTCCGGGGTGATCTTGCTGCAGGGATTCCGCACGGCGCCGTGCCAGTGGTCGACGCCCACGCCGCCCTGGCCGCTGTGCTTGGTGAATCCCCGGTCCGCCACCGCCACGGTGGCGCCGTGCTGAAGAGCGGAGATGGCAGCCCGGCAGCCGGCAACGCCGCCGCCCAGGACCAGTACGTCCGTCTCCACCACGTTTTCCTTGCCATAGTTGATGGGGTACGGCCATTCCGGCACCCGGCCGGTTCTGGCCACGTATTCCTGCCAGATCATAACAGACTCCTCTCTTACGCGGGTATTCGGCTTTACGCGTTCTTCAGGTAGGCATCCAGCGCCTCGTCGTAGATCTCCAGGATATCCTTCAGGCCCAGCATGTTCAGGGTGTCAACGAACTCGTCCCATTCGGACATGGACCGGGCGCCGGTGAGGAACATGGAGTAGTTCTCCTGATAGTAGCTGTTCATATCGCCGCTGAGGCTGCTCACCTCGGAGGACTGCTCCGCGGAGAGGCGGATACCGTCGTGCCAGTCATACTCGCCGTCGTAGTAGCTGCTCACGTCCCAGATCTGATTCATGGCGATCATCTCGTCGCCGCCTTCAACGGCGTAGTTCCGGGTGGCGTCCACCAGGCCGCCCTCGGTCATGGTGTTCGCGCCGAAGAGCTGCAGGATCCAGGTGGTGCCGGCGTCGCTGTTGAGGATCATATCGGTGAGACGCCTCTGACCGTTTTCGTTGTAGTAGAAGAGCTCGCCCTCGGGTCCCCAGCTGATGTACTCGCTGCCGGCGTCGCTGTACTGCCAGTCGCACCAGCTCAGGCACAGCGGGATGTCGTCGCACTTGGCGCTGACGCAGAAGCTGCCGTCGCCCAGCAGGTTGGGGGCGAGGCCCCACTTCAGGGTCTGGCCCTCGTACAGGCGCAGACGCGGGGTGGGCATATAGCGGCAGTCGGGATCCGTGCAGCTGGCGTCACGGGCGCGGCAGTCGTCCACGGTCAGGTGCACGTAGGCGATCTTGGAGTTGGCGATCTGAGAGCCCAGGTCGCCATTGCCGGTGTAGGAGCCCCAGTTGGGGTCGATGAGGCCCTCGGCATACCACTGGGCCAGGGTCGCCAGAGCGTCCCGGTCGTCGTCGGTGGAACCGCAGTACTGCACGTGGCCGTCCACGATGCGCTTGTAGTAGCCCATGGAGAAGGTGAACAGGGCGGTGTTGTAGCCGCTGAGGAGACGGCCGCCGGAGAGCTCGAAGCAGTAGTAGAGGATCATGGGATAGAAGTCTTCCTCGCGGCTGGCCTTCATGGCGGTGAACACGTCGTGCAGCTTATCGATGGTGGTCACGTCCTCGGCCTTGCCCAGGCCCAGCTTTTCCATGATGTCCTCCCGGATGCACCAGCCGATGTTGCTGGCCATGGTGCGCATGCCGTACATGACGCAGGCGTGGTCCTTGTCCAGGAAAGCCTTCTCGTAGGAGTTGGGGTTCAGGTCGGTGGCCTTTTTCAGCTCATAGAGATAGTTGGGGATGTACTCCCGGTAATCGGCGATGTTGGCATACCAGTGGTCCTCAATGGCTTCCCAGAGGGTGCCGGTAAAACGGCTCTGGCCCTGGGCGGTGATATCCGGCAGGTCGTCCGCCGCCAGCAGGGCGGCAAACTGCTCGGAGCAGGTGGTAGCGGAGGACATGATATACTCAATGTGCACACCGGTCATCTTGCCCATGTTCCCCCAGATGGGGATCTCGTTCATGCCGCCCTCGGGGATATACTGGGGCGTGTAGTTGATGGTGAACATGGAGAACGTCACGTCGTCTTCCGTCAGCGGCAGCTCGTACGCATACTTGGAGGCGGGCCAGCCGTTGGCATCGAAGGCAACCTTGCCCTTGGCCAGATGGTCCACCGGCTCCGGAGGGGGAGCCTCGGTGGGAGCTGGGGTCTCCGCGGGCTTCTGGGTCGCGGGGGCGGCGGTCTCTGCGGGCTTCTGGGTCGCGGGCGCGGCCGTGGGGGCTGCCGTAGGCGCGGCGGTGGCTGCGGGCTGCTCGGTTGCCGGTGCTGCGGTGGGCGTAGTGACGTTCCCGCCATTGCAGCCGCTGAACAGCGCCAGGATGAACAGCAGCGCCAGGATAAATGCGATCTTCCGTTTCATAATTCAAAACTCCTTTCCAGAATTGTCAGACAGCAGAAATGTTGTGAGAATATTCCCAACTTATTAATCATTCTATTATTCCGCAAGAGATCAGTCAAATTCTTTTTTCACGTGAAAGCCTGTGAAAATGGAATAGCCGGGGAGCAGCATACCGCGGTCTTGCGGAAAAGACGGTTTTTATGTATAATCGGATACAGCGGACAGAAAGTGTGCGGAGAGGAGAATGATATGGTCACGCTGCTGAAGCTTTCCTATTTTCTGGAGGCGGCCAAGGACTGCAATTTTTCCGAGGCAGCGAAGCGCCTGTTCACCACCCAGCCCAGCGTGAGCAAGCAGATCGCCCTGCTGGAAAAGGAACTGGGTACAGAGCTGTTCATCCGGGGCAAACAGCGGCTCTCTCTCACCAAGGCGGGCAGCTATCTCTATGATGAGCTGAAGAATCTGCCGGAAAAGGTCCGGGCCACCTGCGACCAGGCTGCGGCTATCGGGCGGCAGGAACGGGGCTGCATCAGCATCGGCATCTTCCGGCGGGTAGCGGGCTACAGCGTCCATATGGCGATCCTGGACTATGCGAAGCAGCGGCCGGAGCTGAGCTTCGAGACCGAGCGGGATGATTACAGCAGCCTCTGCAAGGGATTGCTGGAGTCCCGGTATGATATGATCATCACAGATGAGGTGGATCTGCCGGTGTTTGAGGGACAGTTTTCCCGCCGGAAGCTCTTCGATACTCCCCTTGCGCTGATCGTTTCCACCGAGAGCCATCTGGCCGGCAGAGAGTCCATCCCCCTTTCCGAAATGGAAAACGAGCCCTTTGTGGTGCAGGTGCCCCGGGAGGTGGGCTCCTGCTCGGACCAGATCGAGGCCCTGTTCAAGCGGGCGGGCTTCAAGCCCCGCATCGCCCGCACCGTGTACAGCCTGGAATCCCTCTTCCTGTACACCTCCCTGAACGAAGGGGCCGCCATGGTGGACGAGAATAACGGGGTGATCAGCAGCCCGAATCTCACCATGGTTCGGCTGGATCCGCCCGTCTCCCTGCCGATATACGCTCTGTGGAACGAGAATGTGAACAGCGCCACCGCCAGGGACATCACCGACTGGATCATCCGCGCCGCGGGAAAGAGCGAATAGAAAAACGAAAGCCGCCCGGGCCCGCCGCGGTCTGAACCGCTCCTCCCCGGGCTGACAATGAAATCTGCATCCGGCATTTTCCCGGCCGGCAGCTTTGGCTGCCGGCCGCTTTCATTCTGCCGGACGAAGTTCGCGTTTTGCCGTCGGCGGCATGCGGGAGAAGGCCGGCAAAAGATTTCCGGGGATCCGGTTCCGGCTTTTCCTATAACTTTTTCGTTCATTTTAGCCGGAAAAAGTTATAATTTACAAAGTTTGGTCTGCCAGGTATAATCAATTTAATAAATTTTTAAAAGGGAGGCCGAATCATGGGAACTTGGCATCAATACCTGAAATCGGCGGGCACACCGCCTGAGTGGCCTTATCCGATCAAGTTCGGGGAGGAGACCGAGCTGGAAACGGATGTCCTGGTACTGGGCGGAGGCATCGCCGGCTGCTGGGCAGCCATCAGCGCCGCCCGCAACGGAGCGAAGGTCGTGATTTTGGAAAAAGGCGACGTCAAGCGCAGCGGCGCCGGCGGCCCGGGCTGCGATCACTGGTGCAACGTGCCTGCAAACCCTTGCTCCCGTGTGGAGCCGGATGCCTGGGCCATTGAGGAGATGAACGAGGGCGGCAACTTCAGCAACGGCATCGGCATCCAGATCCAGTGCCGCGAGGACTGGGACACCCTGCAGGAAATGGAACTGATGGGCGGCAAGATCCGGGATACGGAGGATGAATTCCTGGGTGTTGAGGGCCGCGACGAAAAGACAAAGCTCATGTTCTCTCCGCGCTACAGTGCGGGTCCCAGCCTGTTTTTGGCCAAGGGCTACGGTGAGCCGGGTTTTAATGCCCCCGAGAAGCGCAACAACGTGGTCATCCGCATTTGGGGCAGCACCTTCAAGCCGGTTTTGAAAAAGGAATGTCTGCGTCTCGGGGTCAAGATCCTGGACCGCGTCATGGCCACCAGCCTGCTGAACGAGGGCGGGAAGCAGGGCGCCAGGATCGTGGGCGCCACCGGCGTCAATACCCGCACCGGCGAATTCTACATCGTCCATGCGAAGGCGGTCATCATTTCCACCGGCGGCTCCGGCCAGATCTGGTTCATGGATATGGAGCATGGCGGCTACTCCACCATGTATTCCCGGAACGAGAGCGGCGACGGCACCGCGATGGCCTGGAAGGCCGGCGCGAGGCTCACGATGATGGAAGGCAGCCGGCCGTTCGGCATCGGCAGCGGCGTGAAGCACAAGTGGTACACCGGCGGCGGCGACGCCAGCTATGAGAACATCACCATCGTGGACTCCAACAATAAAAAGCTGCCCTTCGGCTACCAGAGCTGGGAGGACGGCGGCTATCAGTCCTCCGACTGGGTCAAGCTGCGCGCCGGCATCCAGAGCGGGGAATACGAACTGCCCTTCTACGGCGACTTTGCGGGCACGCCGGAAAAGGAGGCCAACGCGACCTGGAACCTGATGCTCAACGAGGAGTCCACCACCAAGATCATGGTGAAGACGATGACGGAGGGCGGCTTTGATTATCGGCGCGACCAGGTCATGAACTATAACCAGATCGAATTCCAAACGCCTCAGCAGTACCGTGAGGCCAGCCGAGGCGGCGGCCTGATGGTGGACTGGGATCTGAAGACCAATCTGGACGGCCTCTACGCGGCGGGCACCGCCATGTTCTCCCCCGGCGACCACAGCTACGCCGCCTCCACCGGCCGCTATGCCGGCCGCAAGGCAGCCGCCTATGTCAAGGGCGTTGAACTTGGAAAAGCCTGCCGGGAGCAGATCGAGCGGGAGAAGGAACGGGTGCTGGCGCCCACCAAGCGGGATGACGGCATCGAGTGGAAGGAGCTCCACAACGGCCTCAGCCGCGCGATGCAGTACTTTGTGGGCGAGTATCACAGCGAGCGGCTCTTTGACCTGGCCCTGGAAGAGATCGAGCGGATCGAGAAATACGCTGTGCCGCAGCTTTACGCCCTGGATCCTCACAAGCTCATTCGCGGCCTGGAGGATTTGAGCATGATCGAGCATGCCAAGATCATCATCGCGGCCATGAAGGAGCGCAAATTCACCAATGCGCGCCTGGGCGTCTCCCGAGTGGACTATCCCCAGGATGACCCCGAAGAGATGAAGTATTACCTGACCCTCACCCAGGTGGACGGAAAGGTGAAGGTTGAACGCGTGCCCATCCGGTACTGGGGCAACATGAAGGAAGAATATGAGGCCCATAACCGAGATTACACCGGCGTATACCGGCAGGAGAAATAAGGAAGGAGGATCCTGAAAATGGCGGATAAAGTCTTTGCCATCCCCAATGTGCAGACCCCCAGCGTACCCGTACGTATCGATCCCGCCAAGTGCATCGGCTGCAACACCTGTGTGGAGACCTGCCAGATCGATGTGTTCATCCCCAATCCGGAGAAGGGCAAGCCCCCCATCATCCTCCATCCGGAGGAGTGCTGGTACTGCGGCTGCTGCGCAACGGATTGTCCCACCCCCGGCGCCATGCAGTTCAACTGGCCTCTGCCCCTGAAGCCCCGGTGGCGGAACAAGGAGACCGGCGAGGTCCATCAGCTCACCTGAGCTCCGGACAAAGGATCATCAAATGCAAACATCCCCCTGTGCCGTTCGGCACAGGGGGAGATTTCTTGCCAGGTGCGTTTTTGATTTTACTCCTTCGGCTCGTAGGGAGTGCCGTAGTGCTCGTGGTTGAAGCGGTCGATCTCGTCGTCGATGAACTTGTCCGCCTGGGGATAGATGGTGCCCAGGGCGCCGTAGGTGATGCAGGGGATGAAGTGGCCTCCGGCGGCGTACTGGTCGCAGGCGCGGCGGACTTCGGTGCGGATCTCCTCCTCGGTGGAGTCCTCCCGGTCCACGATGGCGGCGTCGATGCCGCCCATAAGGGTCATGCGGCCGTTCAGGATCTTCTGGAGCTTGGGGATGTCGTTCTGGGGGAGGACGCCCTGCCATACGTCGATGTGCAGGTCCACCATGTCCTCCACGATGGGCTCGCAGAAGCTGTCGCAGTGGTGGATGATGACGACGCCGTTGTCATGCAGGTAATCGTAGGTCTTCTGGTAGTTCTTCTTGATGAAATGACGCCAGATATCCGGCTGCATGAACAGGTTCGTCTTGCTGCCCCAGTCGTCATGGGAGAGCATGGCGTCCGGATGCACGTGGTCCACCATGAGCTTCATGCCGTTGTAGCGGTACTCGCCCACGGCGGCGCACAGATCCTCCATGGCTTCCTCTTCGGTCATGAGGTTGATGAAGGTGTCCTCGAAGCCCATGAGGAAGTGGAGCCGCTCGAACAGGCCGGTGGGGGCGAAGCACATGAGCAGGCCGTTCTTCCGGTCCGCCTGGGCGCAGCGCTCCAGGTAGGGCTCCCACAGCTCGTCCTGGGAGCAGTTGGCGATCAGATCCGGTACCTTGGTGAAGTTCCGCCAGCAGGTCACGTCCCGCACGACCTTGGTCTCCTCCGTCACGTGGGGCATGGCGGCGATCACGTTCTTGGGCCAGACGATGGTGGTGCCCCACAGATCCTTATGGGGGGGCATGCCGGGGGAGCGGTTGCCGCGGACAAACACGTTCACCGGGTCGCCGGGCATGAAGATGGTGCCCTCATACTGCTTCAGCAGACGGTCAGGCTTGCCGTCCGGCTTGATGGTTTCCAGAAACAGTTCTCTAGCGTTCAGCATCCTCTTGATAGCCTCCTATTTTGGCCGGTTTCGGACACCGGCATATTTTTCAGAATATTATACCACACGATTTTGATTTTGTCTCTATCAATTTACATCTTTTCCCGACGCTTGACAGGGCTTCCGGCTGCGGGTATCCTGTTTTTATGGAGAAACACGGGGAGGAAACGGCGATGAACAAGACGGAGACCTTTATCGAGCTGTACAAGGAGCTGGAGGAACTGGCGGTGAGCCGCTACGGCTACCCCGCGGACGGACGGGCGGTGTACCAGCTGCAGCGGAGGCCGGAATTCAAGCGGATCCGGGAGGAGCTGGATTACTGCCGGGAGGTGCGGAACCTCCTGCAGCACCGGAAGCGGCTGGGGGGAGCCTACCCCGTGGAGCCCTCCGGGGCCATGCTGGACCTTCTGCGCTCCGTCATCGCCCGGGTGGAGGACGCCCCCAGGGCAAAGGATATCCAGGTGCCCTTCTCCCGGGTGATGTGCCGGACCATGGAGGATCCGGTGCGCCCCGCCATGCAGGAGATGGAGCGGAGAGGCTTTTCCCACGTCCCCATTCTGAAAAACGGCGTGGTGGAGGGGGTGTTCAGCGCCACCACCGTCTTCTCCTGCCTCCTGGACGGGGAGATCGTCGGCATCGGGGAGGAACTGCGCTTTGCCGACCTGCGGCCCTGGCTGGCGCCGGAGAAGCACCGGTCCGAATCCTTCCGCTTCATCCGGGAGGACAAGCTGGTGGACGAGATCAGCGAGATGATCGAAAAGGCCCAGGCCGTGCACGACCGCATCGGCCTGCTGTTCACCACTGCCAACGGCAGACCGGAGGAACCCATCCGGGGGATCCTCACCGCCTGGGACGTGGCGGGGGTCAGATAAATCATGAATTGCACCCCTGCGGGGGCGCGTGAAATGTTCCCTCGGAACATGAATCGACGCTTCGCGTCGCGGATCGTGCTGCGCACATGGACCGCGCCCCGGCGGGGCGCGATCCGGTCAGGAGGTATTCCCACATGTTTTTCGATACCCATGCCCATTATGAGGACTCCCGTTTCGACGAGGACCGGGAGACGCTGCTGGCCGGACTGCCCGGGAAGGGCGTGGGGCTGGTGGTGGACTGCGGTTCGGATATCCCCAGCTCCCTGGCCGCCCGGGACCTGGCCCTGCGGTATCCCCACGTGTATTTCGCCGCCGGGATCCATCCGGAGAGCGCCGGAGAATACGGGGAAGAGGATATATATAAGGTAGAGAAGCTCTGCCGGGAGGAGAAGGCGGCCGCGGTGGGGGAGATCGGCCTGGACTACTACTATGACGACGCCGCCCCCCGGGAGACGCAGATCCGCCTGCTGAAGGACCAGCTCCGCCTGGCCCTGGATCTGGACCTGCCCGTGGTGATCCACGACCGGGAGGCCCACGGGGACTGCCTGGAAACGGTGAAGGCCTTTCCCGGTCTCCGGGGGGTGTTCCACTGCTATTCCGGCAGCGCGGAGATGGCCGCCCAGCTGGTGAAGGGGGGCTGGATGTTCTCCTTCGGGGGTTCCATCACCTTTAAGAATAATAAGAAGGCCCCGGAGGTCATCGCCTCCCTCCCGGCGGACCGGATCATGCTGGAGACGGACTGCCCCTATCTGGCCCCGGTGCCCTTCCGGGGGAAACGGAACGATTCCTCCCTGCTGCCCTTCGTGTGTCAGGCCATGGCCCGGTTCCGGGGCGTCTCCCCGGAGGAGATCGAGGCGATGACCTGGGAGAACGGGAGAAGGTTTTTCGGCGTCTGAGGGGCGCCTTGTCCCGGCGGAAGGGCGCGATTCATTTCTTGTCCGTTCCTCCGGAAAAACTTTTCAAAAAAAGAAAAAATCATCTTGACATCCTTTCCGTCCTTTGGTACTATAACAAAGCTCTGCGCATGCAGGGCCGCTGTCTCTGTGCAGACGGCGCGCGATGAAGCGGGAGATTGCTCGGCGGGACCGAGGTAACTTCCGTGGAGTATGTCCGACGATCGGGCGGCTGGAATTGTCTGTGACCCAAAGCGGGTTGAAGCGCGTATATCGCCGCGCCCAGAGAGTCAAGCCGGTTTATGCCGGCTTCATTTACTGGAGCGGAGTGATACGCACGGCGGCGGGTATGAGACTTTTTCATCCGTACGGGACAGAAAAGAGTAACGTACGAAGGGAGAAAACAAACCACATGGCAGCCAACAAGAAAATGATCCGCATTCGTCTCAAGGCTTACGATCATCAGCTCATCGACCAGAGCGCCGAGAAGATCGTCGAGACCGCCAAGCGCACCGACGCGAAGGTCTCCGGTCCCATCCCGCTGCCCACCCGCAAGGAAGTCGTCACCATCCTGCGGGCCGTCCACAAATATAAGGACAGCCGGGAGCAGTTCGAGCGCCGCACCCACAAGCGCCTGATCGACAT
>JAEEGK010009422.1_pt1 | contig 22809 bp, 17 predicted proteins | sample 8958771 | NCBI WGS metagenome assembly JAEEGK01 (sample SAMN16246547, study PRJNA631951) | gut metagenome | biome: gut microbiome; feature: rumen; material: SC-attached | host: Bos | place: Iran: Karaj | collected 2018-10 | reverse complement strand
GGGCTCCGACAGAGCCTGCCCCCCTCGGGGGGAAGGTGGCATCCGGCGTCTCACGGAAGCCGGATGACGGATGAGGGGGCGTTCCGACAAGGCAATCGGAGACGGGGAACTGGAGCCGCAGGGCGGCCGCTTGTGCCGGAACGGTAGACCCCAGGCCGCCGAAGCACCTTGCAGGGGCGCGTATCCACGCGCCCGCCGAACAACCGCCAGCCCCGCGTAGGGGCGCGTATCCACGCGCCCGGTTCCGCGAAGCGGAACGAATCGCCCGCAAGGGCGATGTAAACCCGTATGAATAATGGGATCCCGTATCGTCATTTGCCTCCGGCAAATTGCATTCGTTCCGAATGCCGGACAAGCAATGCTTGTCCCTACGCACGATTCGGAACGGTGCCGTAGGGCGGCCTGACCCCAGGCCGCCGAAGCACCCCTGCAAAGCGACTTGTCCGCCGTCCTCCTGCATCCCGCAGGCCGGAGCAGTTTCTCCCACGCAAAAAAATCCCGATTTTCCTTGCGGATTGCTCTTGTGATTCCGCGGGATTTATGCTATAATCCATGATAGGCAAAAATCAAGAAAATCGTCTGTTCAATTCATTACCTTACGGAAGGGAGTTACAACATGAAGAATTTCAGAAAACTGACTGCCTGCCTGCTGGCGGTGCTGATGATCGTCAGCGTGTTCCCCGTCAGCGTCTTCGCGCAGACCGTCACGCCGAAGGACGTCCTCCGCGACGCTTCCGACGAGGATCTGGCGATCATCGTCACCTTTGATCCCAACGGCGGAAGCTGCGACGTTGAGACGGCCGAGGTCAACGCCGAGGGCTGTCTGGACGAGCTGCCCCAGCCCGTCTGGCTCGGACACGATTTCCTGGGCTGGTTCACCGAAGCGGAGGGCGGCGAGGAAGTCACGCTGGAGACCGTCTTCAACGAATCCGCCACCGTCTACGCCCAGTGGACCGGAGACGAGGGCAGCGACGACTCTGACGAGAACCTGCCCATCATCATCACCTTCGACGCCAACGGCGGCGAATGCGACGTTGCAAGCGCCGAGACGAACGCCGAAGGCAAGCTGACCGAGCTGCCCGAGCCGACCTGGGAAGGCTATACCTTCTACGGCTGGTTCACCGAGATGGACGGCGGCGAGAAGATCACCCTTGACACCGTCTTTGCCGAATCCGTCACCGTCTATGCCCACTGGCAGGATAACGAGGCCTCCGCCGAGGATCTGCCGATCTTCGTCACCTTCGACGCCAACGGCGGCGTCTGCGAGATCGAGTCCGCCGAGACCGCAATGGGCCGTCTGACCGTTCTGCCCGAGGCGGAGCGCGAGGGCTTCTCCTTCCTGGGCTGGTTCACCGAGCCGGAAGGCGGCGAGGAGATCACCACCGACACCGTCTTCACCGCGAACACGACGGTCTACGCCCACTGGAAGGAAGTCGAGGAAGATTCCGCCGAGGATCTGGCCGACGTGACCTGGATGAACGAGGACGAGGTCCTCAAGACCGAGACCGTCCGGAAGGGCGAGATTCCCGTCTATGACGGCGAAACCCCGGTCAAGGCCGCCGACGCCGGCAGCCACTACGTCTTCGCCGGCTGGACCAGCGGCTCCTCCGTCTTCGGACCGGACGACGAGCTGCCTCCCGTGGAGGAGAACGTCGTCTACACCGCCGTCTTTGCCGCCGAGCCCCATACCTTCACCGACGAAGTCACCACGGAGCCCACCTGCACCGAGGAGGGCCTGCGTACCTATACCTGCGTCTGCGGCTGGACCTATACCGAGACCATCGAGGCCCTGGGCCATGCCTGGAGCGAACCGACCTTCACCTTCAGCGAGGACGGCACCGCCGCGACCGCGACCCGCGTCTGCGGCAACGATCCCACCCACACCGAGACCAAGGACTGCACCGTGACCGCAGAGATCAGCCTTGTCTCCACCTGCACCGAGCCCGGCGAGACGACCTATACCGCCACCGTCGAGTTTGACGGCGTGACCTATACCGCCGAGACGACCCGCACGAACGTCGAGCCCCTGGGCCACGACTGGAGCGAGCCCATGATCACCTTCGCGGAGGACGGGACCACCGCTGTCGCCTGCCGCGTCTGCAGCCGCAACGCCGCCCACGTCGAGTTCAAGACCTGCACCGTGACCGCGGTCACGACGGAGCCGACCTGCGAAGAGCCCGGCATCGTCACCTACACCGCCGCCGTTGAGTTTGACGGCGTGACCTACACCGATACCACCACCCGCGAGTATGCGCCCGCGCTGGGCCACGCCTGGGGCGAGCCGGTCATCGCGTTCAGCGAGGACGGCACCGCCGCGACCGCGACCCGCGTCTGCGCCAACGATCCCGCCCACGTCGAGACCAGGGACTGCACCGTGACCGCCGAGATCACCACCGCTCCCACCTGCACCGAGGACGGCGTGACCACCTATACCGCCGTCGTCGAGTTTGACGGCGTGACCTACACCGAGACCACCACCCGCGCGGACGTTCCCGCGACCGGACACGACTGGGATTACCCGACCTTTGCGTTCAGCGAGGATTACACCTCCGCCACCGCTCTCTGCGTCTGCCTAAATGACGAGACCCATACCATGACCCTCGACTGCACCGTGCAGGTTGAGTCTGAGGAAGCGCCCACCTGCACCGAGCCCGGCTTGACCGTCTACGTCGCCACCGTTGAGTTCGAGGGCGAGATTTACGTGAGCGAAGCCTACGTGGACGGCGCTCCCGCCCTGGGTCATGACTGGGCAGAGCCCGTCTTCACCTTCAGCGAGGACGGCACGGTCGCCGTCGCCTGCCGCGTCTGCGCCCGCGACGCTTCCCACGTGGAGTTCCGGCTCTGCACCGTGACCGCCGCCGTTACCACGCCGGCCACCTGCACCGAGCCCGGCGTCACCACCTACACCGCCACCGCCGAGTTTGACGGCAAGACCTACACCGCCTCCACCACCCGCGTGGACGTTCCCGCCCTCGGCCACACTGCCGGTCCCGTCGTCGTTGAGAACGAAGTCGCTCCCACCTGCACCGAGGACGGCAGCTATGACGAGGTCGTTTACTGCTCCGTCTGCGGCGCGGAGCTGGAGCGCAAGACCGTCACGACCCCCGCGACCGGTCACAGCTACGGCGAGCCCGTCTGGACCTGGAACGAGGAGCTGACCGAGGCGACCGCTGTCTTCACCTGCACCGCCTGCGGCGACGAGCAGACCCTGACCGCCGAGATCACCGAGGAAATCACCACCGAGGCAGCCCCCCACGTCGAGGGCGAGAAGAAGCTGACCGCGAAGGTCACCTTCGAGGGCGTTGAATATACCGATGAGAAGACTGCTGTGATCGAGGCTCTGCCCTGCCCCTGCGCCATGTTCAAGGATATGCCCGAATACGGCACCGACGAGCATGCTGCCATCGACTGGGCTTACACCCACGATCCGCAGATCACGAAGGGCACCAGCAAGACCAAGTTCAGCCCGGACAAGACCGTGACCCGTGCCCAGGCTGCCACCTTCCTGTGGCGTGCTGCCGGCTGCCCGACGCCCAAGACCACCGAGAACCCGTTCACCGACGTCGTGGAAGGCGAGTACTACTACGAGGCCGTGCTGTGGGCCGTTGAGGAAGGCATCACCACCGGCACCAGCAAGACCAAGTTCAGCCCGGCGAAGACCTGCTCCATCGAACAGATCATCACCTTCCTGTACCGCTTCGAGCACGAGCCCGACGTGACCGGTCTGGAGAATCCGTACACCGATGCGGCGGACGGCTTCTACTCCACCAACCCGCTGATCTGGGCTTACCACAACGGCATCTACACCGGCAAGACTGAGACCGAGTCCGGCCGTACCGACGGCTGCACCCGTGCCCAGATCGTCACCTTCCTGTGGCGCGACATCGCGCCCAAGGAAGCCGGCGAATAATTCCAACGATTGATACGCACGACGGCCCCCGGCTTGCGCCGGGGGCCGTCGTGCGTAGTTAGGGATTAGGGAATAGGGATTAGGGAGTATAGGCAATAGGCAGCAGGCATTAGGCAATAGGAGACGGGGAGATTAGGCAACAGACAGCAGGCATTAGGCAATAGCCGCCGCGCTGTCTGCCACCCGGCGGGACGGCGGCCAGAGTCTGGCCGCCCTACGCTGATCCCTGGCCCCTAGTCCCTGATCCCTAGTCCCTAGTCCCTGGTGACAAATTGTGCGGTCTTATTTCCCAAAGAGGGAGAACCGCTTCTTTTCGTAGGGCTCGCTGGAAATACCCTTGAGCTCGTAGCCGGTCGCGGCGACCGTCTTTTCGAGGAGGGCTTCGTCCAGCGGGGCCTCGGAGACGATCTCGGTCTCGTGCTTCGTGTGGGAGGAGGAGACCTTCTCCACCTGGAAGGCCTTGCGGATCGCGTCGTTCATGTGCGCCTCGCACATGCCGCACATCATGCCGTCGATTTTCAGGACAGTTTTAACCATATTTCCGTCGCTCCTTTCTGATATGCCATATTATACCACAGCTTCGCCGGTTTGAAAAGCCCCAATCGGCGTTTTCCCTCTGCCTGCGGTGCTTCTGCACAGCCGCCTTTCGGGGAAAAGATACAAATTTTCACTTTACTTTTCCACTTTCTCTGTATATAATAGTTTCGTCTGACGGGGTTCAGCCCCCGAAAATACCTTACATATGAGGAGAATTTCAATGAGCAAAGAGTACAAGCTTCCTGTGAAGACGCCGAGCAGCCTGACTTATGTGACCCGGAACCTCCCTGAGGTCACGATGGAGCAGCGTGAGCGCGCCCTGAAGGCGACCCATTACAACGAATTTGCGTTCCCTGCCGGCCTTCTGACTATTGATATGCTTTCCGACTCCGGCACCACCGCCATGACCGATCAGCAGTGGTCCGCGATGTTCCTGGGCGACGAGTCCTACGGCCGCAACAAGGGCTACTACGTCCTGCTCGATGCCTTCCGCGACGTCTTTGAGCGCGGCGGCGAGAAGAACTGGAAGAAGTCCATTGACCTGGTCCGCACCGACTGCAAGGACATCGAAAAGATGATGGACGAGCTCTACCTCTGCGAATACGAGGGCGGCCTGTTCAACGGCGGCGCCGCGCAGATGGAGCGCCCCAACACCTTCCTGATCCAGCAGGGCCGCGCAGCGGAATCCGTCCTCTTTGAGATGGTCAAGAAGATCATGGGCCAGCGCCATCCCGGCAAGGTTTTCACCATCCCCTCCAACGGTCACTTCGACACCACCGAGGGCAACATCAAGCAGATGGGCTCCATTCCCCGCAACCTCTACAATAAGCAGCTCCTGTACGAAATCCCCGAGGGCGGCGTCTATGAGAAGAACCCGTTCAAGGGCGACATGGACAACAAGAAGCTCGAGGAGCTGATCCAGCAGGTCGGTCCCGAAAACGTCCCCCTGATCTACACCACCATCACCAACAACACCGTCTGCGGTCAGGCCGTCTCCATGCACTCCATCCGCGAGACCGCGAAGATCGCCGCCAAGTACGACATCCCCTTCATGTTCGACGTCGCCCGCTGGGCCGAGGACTGCTACTTCATTAAGGTCAACGAGCCGGGCTATGAGAACAAGTCCATCGCGGAGATCGCCACCGAGATGTTCTCGTACTGCGACGGCTTCACGATGTCCGCCAAGAAGAACGGCCACGCCAACATGGGCGGCATGCTCGCCTTCCGTGACAAGGGCCGCTTCTGGAGAAAGTTCTCCGACTTCAACCCCGACGGCACCGTCAAGACCGACGTCGGCGTTCTGCTCAAGGTCAAGCAGATCTCCTGCTACGGCAACGACTCCTACGGCGGCATGTCCGGCCGCGACATCATGGCTCTGGCTGCCGGTCTGTATGAGGAGTGCAACTTCCGCTATCAGGAAGCCCGCGTCCAGCAGTGCGAATACCTGGCTCAGGGCTTCTACAAGGCCGGCGTCAAGGGCGTCATCCTGCCCGCCGGCGGCCACGGCGCCTACATCGACATGACCCAGTTCTTCGACGGCAAGCGCAGCCACGACAAGTTCGCCGGTCAGGCCTTCTCCCTGGAGCTGATCCGCCGCTACGGCATCCGTGCCGCCGAGCTGGGCGACTTCTCCATGGAATACGACCTCAAGACCCCGGAGCAGCAGGACGAGATCTGCAACGTCGTCCGCTTTGCGGTCAACCGCAGCATGTACAGCCAGGAGCACATGGACTACGTGATCGCCGCAGTCAAGGCCCTCTATGAGGACCGCGAGAGCATCCCCAACATGCGGATCGTCTGGGGCCACAACCTGCCCATGCGCCACTTCCACGCCTTCCTGGAGCCGTACCCCAACGAGGATTGATCGGATTCAACCCTCAGCCTGTAGGGCGGCCTGACCCAGGCTTGGGTTAGGCAATAGGCAGCAGGCAGTAGGCAATAGGAGACGGGGAGATTAGGCAATAGGAGACGGGGAGATTAGGCAATAGGAAGCAGGCAATAGGCAATAGGAGACAGGGAGATTAGGCAATAGGCAACAGGCATTAGGCAATAGGAGACGGGGGTAACGAATAGTCCCTGATCCCTAGTCCCTAATCCCTGGTCCCTGGTCCCTGAGGAGGGACGGCAGCTTCACCTGGAAGAAGTTCTGAATTTTGCGGGGCGCTGTCTTGACAGTCCCCGGTTTCTGTGGTAGAATAAGAACAATCAGATGCGGCTGCGGCGCAGACCGCCGCAGCCGCCGAAAAGAGAAAGGGGATTCGTTCCATGGCAGCCCTGATCGTTGTAATCGTCGTTTTCTCCCTGCTTGGCGTCTTCTCCAGAAGATTCCTGGCCGCGCATCGCAATGCCGGCGTCGGCTTCAACCGCGTGCTGGTCTTCCTGGGCAGTCTGCTCTGGGCGGCCATGCTCGTCTGCGCCGTGATCAGCCTGATCATGATCTTCGTCGAGCCCGGCGCAAAGTGGATCGCGATCACCGCCGTCTGCGTGGCCCTGCCCGTCCTGGCGCTGCTCCTGCTCTGCAAGAAGCCCGCTGAACAGGCCTGATCCGCACGAATCGAAAAACGGAGCTGTACCGATCGGTACAGCTCCGTTTTTTCGGTTTCCTTATTCCGCGTAGACCTTTTTCAGCTTGCAGAAATCGGGCAGGCCGGTGATCTTGGGCTGCTTGGTCTCGCCCGCGATCAGGGGCAGGCAGTAGTCCACGAAGTCGCGGGTCACGCCGTTGTGCTCCGGGGTGATCCATTCCAGCGGGACCTTCTTCTCGGCGTTGGCGACGTCCATCAGATCGAACAGGACGTATTCGCACCGGTAGCCGTTGGTCCGGTCGCAGCGGAAGCCGACCATCTTGCCGGTGACGCCGCTGACGGCGCTCTCCACGGCGATCTTGCCGGAGTTGAAGCTCTCCTCGATGTCGGTGGCGGAGGCGACGTGGGAGCCGCAGCGCTGGAGCAGGCTCAGCTCGATGCCGCGGACCTTCGCGCCGGTGGCAGCCTTGACGACAGCGGCCAGACGGGCAGCCAGACCGCCGAGCTGGGCGTGACCGAAGCCGTCGGTGCCGGAGGTCTTGGCCTCGCTGACGAAGCTGCCGTCGGCATAGTGGACGCCCTCGGAGACGGCGACCAGGCAGTTGTGCTTGGCCTCGTAGACGCGCTTGACGTCCGCAAGGAACTGATCCATGTCAAAATCGACCTCGGGCAGATAGATCAGATCGGGGCCGTCGCCGTAGAGATTGCCCAGGCAGGCGGCGGCGGTGAGCCAGCCGGCGTGGCGGCCCATGCACTCCACGATGGTGACCTGACCGACGTCATAGACGCGGGAATCGCGGCTGACCTCCATCAGGGAGGTGGCGATATACTTGGCGGCGGAGGCGAAGCCGGGGCAGTGGTCAGTGCCGAACAGGTCGTTGTCAATGGTCTTGGGCACGCCCATCACGCGGCACTCATAGCCCATCTTCGCGCAGTAGCGGGAGATCTTGTTGCAGGTGTCCATCGAGTCGTTGCCGCCGTTGTAGAAGAAGTAGCGGACGTTGTACTTGCGGAAGATCTCAAGGATGCGCTTGTAGTCGGTGTCGTCCACGTCGGGGTCGGCAATCTTGTAGCGGCAGGAGCCGAGGGCGGAGGAAGGCGTGTAGAGCAGCTTTTCCAGCTCCTTGGGGTCCTCCTCGTCCATGACGAAGAGCCGGTCGTTGAGGACGCCCTTGATGCCGTGGTTGGCGCCGTAGACCTTGGTGATGGATTCGCAGTCCAAAGCGGTCTTGATGACGCCGTAGGCAGAGGCGTTGATCACGGCGGAGGGACCGCCGGACTGGCCGATGATGGCCGAGCCGATCAGGGGAGTATTAGCCATGTTGCATGACCTCCAGAGAAATAGTATTTGGATTCCTTAGCGCGAATGCGCGGGTGATTGTGTATAATTTACCATCATTTCGATACAATGTCAAGCCGGGCGCGGAAAGAAGCGGAAATAAAAAATTCGCCCGTTTCCGGAACATTTGCTTTACAGACGGCGTTTTTTGCGGTAGAATAAGAAAAGACAGACTGTGCAAGCCGGTTAGGAGGTACGTCATGAATTTCAACGATTTGAAGGAGCGGAAAAAGCGCAGCAAGCGGCGGTGGAACGTGATCGCCTTCGTTTTGCTCTGCTCGCCGCTCACGCCGCTGGGCGTCGGCGTCTTCATTGCCAACTGGCTCGACATCCTGCCCAATATCGGCGGCAATCTGGATATCAAGAAGGCGGTCAGCGAGGTCCAGCAGGATCTGCGCAACCCCCAGCCGGTCCAGAGCGTCGAGCAGCCCGCGCAGAAGAAGACCGACACCGGCATGCCCGGACACGGCGCCCTGCTCACGGCTGTCGGCGCGATCGTTGCGGCGATCTATGCCATCACCGGCGTCTCCGGTCTTGTTGACGTCTTTTCCGAGGGTCCCACGATCTGGAACCTGTTATGGCCGGTCGTCCAGCTTGCCATCGCCACCAGCGGCGGCGTTCTGGCTGCCTACGGCAATATCCGCCGCAAGAAGAAGGCCCGCTTCGAGGCCTATATGAAGCTGATCGGCGATAAGACCGCCGTGCCCATCCACTATCTGGCTGACGTCATGGGCATCGACTACCACAAGGTCATCAAGGACCTGCGCGAGATGATCACCCGCGGCATCCTCACGCCCGCCTGGCTCGATCTCAAGACCTACCGCCTGATGCGCACCGACTACAGCGAGACCCAGGTGAAGGAGCCGACGGAGAAGAAGGAGGAGGCCGTCTCCCGCAACGAGCGCATCCTGCGCCAGATCCGCGCCGACAACGACCTGATCGCGGACGTCGAGGTCTCCGCCAAGATCGACCGCATCGAGGATCTGACCCGCAAGATCTTTGCGATCCTGGACGAGCGGCCGGAAAAAGAGGCCCAGCTCTACAACTTCATGAACTACTATCTGCCCACCACCCTCAAGGCGCTGGAGAGCTACGCCCGTCTGGAGGCCCAGGGCATTGAAACCGCCGCCATCAAGGAGGCCAAGCAGAAGATCAATCAGGCCCTGGACGAGCTGGCCGACGGCTACGAGAAGCAGCTCGACCGTCTCTTTGAGGACGACGTGGTGGACATCACCGCCGATATCGACGTCATGCGCAAGATGCTCCACAAGGACGGCCTTCAGGCCGATGAGATCGTGGCTGCCACCACCGGGAAGAAGGGCTCGTCCTTCGAGCTTCCGAAATGACCTGGGACGAGCTGCTTTGCCGACCCTTTGAGCGCGAGCCCGCCCGGACTGCTTTGGCGCGGGCGGAGGCCGCCGCGGCGGCGCAGACCGTCTATCCGCCGCGCGCGCAGTGGTTTGCCGCCCTGGAGCGGACCGCTCCGGCGGACGTGCGCGTCGTGATCCTCGGTCAGGACCCCTATCACGAGCCGGGTCAGGCAAACGGTCTGGCCTTTTCGGTGGAGCCGGGGACGAAGCTCCCGCCGTCTCTGCGGAACGTCTTCCGCGAGCTGGAGGACGATCTGAACTGCGTTCCCCCGGCGGGCGGCGACCTCGGCCCCTGGGCCGATCAGGGCGTCCTCCTGCTCAACACGGTCCTGACCGTGGAGGCGGGAAAGGCCAACAGCCACAAGGAGCTCGGCTGGCAGGCCTTCACCGACGAGGTGATCGCCGCCCTCGCCGTCCTGCCCCAGCCCATCGTTTTTCTGCTCTGGGGGGCGCAGGCGCAGAAAAAGCGCGCCTGTATCCTGCCCGCGTCCGGGCCGCGGCTGGTGCTGGAGTCCGTCCATCCCAGCCCGCTCTCGGCCCGCCGGGGCTTCTTCGGCAGCCGCCCCTTCTCGCAGGCCAACGCCTTTCTGACGGCCCACGGGGCCGCGCCGATCCAATGGGGGGAACCAAGATGAAACAACTGCTCCCGATCCTGCTCTGCCTGCTGCTGCTCTGCGCCTGCGGGCGGTCGGAAGCCGCTCCCGTCGGCACCTGGGTCAACGCGGGGCAATATACCGAGGGCCGCGACTTCGTGGAGACCGTGACCCTCCGCGACGACGGCAGCCTCTCCGTCCACCTGGACTACCGGGGCGAGCCCTACGCCGACCTGACCGGCGTCTGGGAGCTGGAAGGGGAGCGGCTGACCTTCACGATGGACGACGGGACCGTCCGCGTCTATACCTTCGCCGTCACCGGCGACGAGCTGACCTTGAAAAACAGCGACCGCACGGTCGTGTATGCGCGCCGGAGCGCGCAATAATGCAATAATACGTTTCAAAGGAGAAAGAAACCCATGAAAAAAACCGTTCTTCGCAGCTATGCACGCCTGATCGCCCGCGTCGGCGTGAACGTCCGGAAGGGTCAGGAGGTCATCGTCCAGTGTGATCTCGACCAGCCGAAATTCGTGGAGCTCGTTGTGGACGAGTGCTACAAGGCCGGGGCGAAAAAGGTCACGGTGGAGTTTTCCTACCAGCCCCTCGCCAAGCTGCATTACCGCCACCGCTCCGTGACCAGTCTGGCAAAGATCGAGGAGTGGGAAAAGGCCAGACTCCAGCACTACGTGGAGACTCTGCCCTGCCGCATCTACCTCGTCAGCCAGGACCCGGACGGTCTGAAGGGCATCAACCAGGAGAAGATGGCCAAGGCCAACCAGAAGCGCTATCCCATCATCAAGCCCTACCGCGACCAGATGGAGAACAAGTATCAGTGGTGCATCGCCGCCGTTCCCGGCGCGGCCTGGGCCAAGAAGATGTTCCCCGACCTGCCCAAGAGCAAGGCCATCGAAAAGCTGTGGGAGGCCATTCTCTTTACCGCCCGCGTCACCGACGATCCCGTCGCCGCCTGGGAGGCCCACAACAAGGACCTGCATGACCGCTGCGCCTATCTCAACAGCCTGGGCATCGACAAGCTGATCTACAAGGGCACCAACGGAACCGACTTCACCGTCGGCATGATCCCCGAGGCCGAGTTCAAGGGCGGCGGCGACACCACCCTGGCCGGCGTCTTCTTCAACCCGAACCTTCCCACCGAGGAGTGCTTCATCTCCCCGATGCGCGGCGTGGCCGACGGCATCGTCTACGCCACCAAGCCCCTGTCCTATCAGGGTCAGCTCATCGAGGACTTCTCCGTCCGCTTTGAAAACGGCAAGGCCGTCGAGGTCCACGCCGCCCGCAACGAGGAGCTGCTCAAGAAGATGATCTCCATGGACGAGGGCGCGGCCTATCTGGGCGAGTGCGCGCTGGTCCCGGTCAACTCTCCGATCTCCGAATCCGGCCTGCTGTTCTACGAAACCCTCTTTGACGAGAACGCCGCCTGCCACCTGGCGCTTGGCGCGGGCTTTGCCGATACCATCAAGGGCTTTGAGAACAAGACCCTGGACGAGTGCCGCAAGCTCGGCATCAACGAGTCCATGATCCACGTCGATTTCATGATCGGCTTCGAGGGTCTGGATATCGACGCCCAGACCCGCGACGGCAAGACCGTCCCCATCTTCCGCTCCGGCAAGTGGGCGTTCTGAGCCTTGACGCTCGCGCCTGATGCCCTTCGTCCGAACCACCGAAACAAAGGAGTGCTGATATGAACAGATCGAGAAGCGGAAGACGCCGGAAAACCCCGGCGTCCAAGAAGCTGTTTCACTTTGCGGTTTTTCTGCTGGTGATCCTCATGGCGGCCGCCCTCTGGCTGTTTTACAAGAGCCATCTGCGGCCGCTCCTGAACCGGGCCAAGACCCCGGCGGCGGAATCCGCCGCCGTGACGACGCGATCTGCGCCAGCCTCCACGGGCTCCCCGCAGACCGAGACCCCTTCGCCCGAGACGACGACCGCTGACGAGTCGGAGCCTGTCACCTCTACCGTCACGATGCTCTGCGTGGGCGACAATCTGATCCACAACACGGTCTACCAGTCCGGCTTCGGCTCGAATCCCTGGAACTACGACCACCTGTATCAGCACGTCCGCGACGATATCGAGGCGGCGGATCTCGCCGTCATCAATCAGGAGACGATCTTCGTCCAGAACCACGACAACGTCTCCAGCTATCCCGTCTTCGGCACCCCGCGCGAGATCGGCGACGCCGTCTACAAGGCGGGCTTCGACGTGATCCTCCACGCGTCCAATCACGTGATGGATATGGGCATCCAGAACGTCTATGACGCCGTCGATTACTGGAGCGACAAGGACGTCACCGTCCTCGGCATCCACAAGGACGCCGCCGACGCCGCCAAGCCGAAGATCGTGGAGAAAAACGGCATCAAGATCGGCATGATCAACTACACCTACGGCCTCAACGGCTTCCAGCTCCCTGCGGGGAACGAATTCGCCGTCGATCTGCTGGAGAACGAGGATAAGCTGCTTGCAGACGTGGCCTATCTGGAGGAGAACGCCGATATCACCGTGGCCTTCATCCACGTGGGCACCGAGTATATGATCCGGCCCAGCGACGAAACGAGATACTACGTCGAGCGCCTGGTCTCTCACGGCGTGGACGTCTTCGTCGGCGGACATCCCCACGTGGTCGAGCCCTATGAGTGGTACACGGCCTCCAACGGAAACGAGGCCCTGGTCTACTACTCCCTCGGCAACTTCATCTCGGCCCAGAACCAACTGGACCGGCTGATCGGCGGCATGGCGACCTTCACGATCGAGAAGACCACGCAGAACGGAACCTCGGTCACGAAGGTGACGGACTACGATCTGAAGCCCCTTGTGACCCACACCACCAACAAGACCACCGCCTACTCAGTCTACCACATGGAGGACTACACCGACTACCTCGGCTCGCAGAACTTCTTCGTGAAAATGACCACCGACCAGCTCTGGAAGCGCTGGCACGAGATCATCGGCGACTGATCCGAAAACCAGAACGTACCGGCTGAAGCAGGCTCCTGCTTCAGCCGGTAATCGTCTTACTCCACGATCGCGTCCTTTGCGGTCTCAACCGCGTTCGTGATCGAATCGGCGGCCTGGGTGACGGCCTGCTTGACGGCGGGCTGCTTCGGCAGGATCATAGCGGCTGCCGCGCCGCCGACCATGCCGAGCCCAAGCGTCCAAAGATAACCGGTCAGCTTCATTTTTTTCTCCTCCCTTCCGCGCTTAGCTTGCGCGAATTCCCGCAAAAGCAACGTGACAATTTTTGACAATGAAACAGGGACTAGGGACTAGGGAGTAGGGACTAGGGTTTATAGGCAGCAGGCAATAGGCAATAGGCAATAGGCAATAGGCAATAGGAGACGGGGAACTGGAGCCGTAGGGCGGCCAGACCTCTGGCCGCCGTCCTGCGGCTGAATTGAGAATTGAGAATGGAGAATTGAGAATTTGCGGTCTCCCTGCGGGAGGATTGAAATTGGCTGCGCAAAACGTTCCGAAACGCAGCGCCCCTACGAGGCGTTGCCATCATGTGACGGGAGTGTGGCGGCCTGGGGTCTACCGTTCCGGCATAAGCGGCCGCCCTACGCACGATTCGGCAAAAAATTCCGCGTTTTTCCGGCAAAATCGCTTCCTTTTGCCCGCGAAATCTGGTATAATGAGAAAAAAAGGATCCGAGGTGTTGACGATGTCGATTGACGTTCTGCAATCCAAAATCCGCAAAACGCGCTGCCCCATCGTGGTCGGTCTGGACCCGACGCCGGAGCTGATTCCCCCCGCCGTCCTGGAGGCGGCGAACGCCGAACGCGGGCAGGGCCTGGACGGTCTTGCCCTGGCCTATGAGCGCTTCTGCTGCGGCGTCCTGGACGCGCTCAAGGGCGTCGTTCCTGCGGTCAAGGTCAATTCCGCCTGCTTCCTGGCCCTGGGCCACGCGGGCGCTGCCGCGATGGAGGCCGTTCTGGCCTATGCGCGCAGGCTCAAGTTCTACGTCCTGCTCGAAACCATGCGCTCCGACGTCGAGCACGTTGCGGCCCTGACCGCCCGATCCGTCTTCGGCGGTCTGACCTTTGGGGAGGAGACGGTCTATCCCTATCCCTGCGACGGTCTGGTCGTGGGCGGCTACCTGGGCTCCGACGGCATCCGGCCCTATCTGCCGTATCTGACCGGCGAGAACGCCAAGAGCCTCTTCGTCGTCGTCAGATCCTCCAACCGCTCCTCCGGCGAGGTGCAGGAGCTGATCTCCGGCGACCGCGACGTGCAGACCGCAATGGCCGATCTGACCCTGCGCTGGAACGGGGAGAACCTGTTCGGCAAATTCGGCTTCGGCGCGGTCGGCGCCGTGGTCGGGGCGCAGTCGCTCTGGACGATGCAGAATCTCCGCCGCCGCTACGACACCCTGTTCTTCCTGGTTCCGGGCTACGGCCCGCAGGGAGCCTTCGGCAAGTATATGGCCGCCGCCTTTGACCGCCTGGGCCGCGGCGCGGCGGTCACGGCCTCCCGCGCCATCCTCGGCGCATGGAAGCAGGAGGGCGCGGACCCGGACTACGGCCGGGCCGCCCTGGACGCCGTGGAGAAGCTGCGCACCCTGATGGAAACCTACGTTACGGTGATGTAGATGACGAAACTATACCTGATCCGACACGCCGAGGCGGAGGGCAATCTGTTCCGCCGGATGCACGGGCAGTACAACTCCCGTCTGACCGAGATCGGTCTGCGCCAGGTGAAGCTGCTTGCAAAGCGGCTGGCGGAGATCCCCTTTGACGCGGTCTATACCAGCGACCTCTGCCGCACCCGCCAGACCGCCGAGGCCGTCACCGCCACGCACGGCCTGACCGCCCGGCTGGACCCCCGTCTGCGCGAGGTCGCGGTCGGACCCTGGGAGAACCGGACCTTCGGGGATCTGGAGCTGCACGAGCCGGAGGCGCTGGAGGCCTTCCGGCACCGCCCGGAGGAATGGCGTCTGGACGGGGCCGAGACCTGGGCGGACTATTCCGCCCGCTTTGCCGCTGCCCTCCGTGACGCTGCCAAGGCCCATCCCGGCGGGACCGTGGCGGTCTTCTCGCACGGCTGCGTCAGCTCTGGCGGGCTGCACCGCATCCTCGGCATCCCGCATAACTCCGCCGGCGGAGACAACACCGCCGTCTGTCTGCTGCGGTATGAGGACGGACGCTTCTCCGCCGAGTACCTCTATGACAATTCCCACCTTCCCGCGGAGCTCTCCAGCCACGCCCGGCAGCGCCGCTGGCGCGAGCTTGCGGGGGGCAGCTACCATCTCTGGTTCCGCGAACCCACGGCGGCGGACCGGGGGCTCTATGATCCCGACTTCCTGCCCCCGGCGGGACACGAGACCCGCATCGCCATGCGCGGCAACGAGCCGATCGGCTGCGTTTGCTGGCGGGGCGATACCGTCTCCCTGCTCTGGCTCCGGCCCGACTGCCGCCGCTTCCGCCTGGGCGACCAGCTTCTGGGCGAGGCCTGGATGGCCATGCGCGCAAGCGGGCAGACCGTGCTCCGCGCCGGGATCCCCACGGCGAACGTGGACGCGATCTCCTTCCTGGCCCACCACGGCGCCGTGCCCGAGCAGATGGACGACGCCTATACGGTCCTGCGACTGAGCCTTGCCGTGCCCTATCCGGTTGATTCGGGACCAGGGACCAGGGACGAAACCTCCCCTGACAAGGGGAGGGGGACCGCGAAGCGGTGGAGGGGTAGGCTGCCGACGAGTGCTTGTTAGAAACAAGGCAGCAGACAGCCCGGCGGCTTGGGGTCAGGCCGCCCTACGGCTCCTGTTGCCGAATCCTGATTGCCTTGTCGGAACGCCCCCTCATCCGTCATCCGGCTTCCGTGAGACGCCGGATGCCACCTTCCCCCCGAGGGGGGAAGGCTCTGTCGGAGCCCCGTCTCCTATTGCCTATTGCCTGCTGCCTATAAACCCTGATCCCTATTCCCTGATCCCTATTCCCTGATCCCCAGTCCCTGATCCCTGATCCCTAAACAGAACAACCGGAGCCGACGCGGTTTTGCGTCGGCTCCGGGGCTGCTTATTTGGCGTAATCGACGGCCTTGGTCTCGCGGATCAGGTTGATCTTGATCTGGCCGGGGTATTCCAGCTCGTTTTCGATCTTCCGCGCGATGTCGCGGGCCATCAGGGTCATATTGTCCTCGCTGACGTCCTCGGGCTTGACCATGATGCGAACCTCGCGTCCGGCCTGGATGGCGAAGGCCTTTTCGACGCCGGGATAGGTTCCGGTGATCTCCTCCAGCTTTTCCAGACGGCGGACGTAGCTCTCCACGTTTTCGCGGCGGGCGCCGGGTCTGGCGGCGGAGATGGCGTCGGCCGCCTGCACCAGACAGGCGATGACCGTCTTGGCCTCCACGTCGCCGTGGTGGGCCTCAATGGCGTGGATGACCTCGGGGCTTTCCTTGTACTTGCGGGCGAGCTCCACGCCAAGCTGGACGTGGCTGCCCTCCATCTCATGGTCCACGCTCTTGCCCAGGTCGTGCAGAAGACCCGCGCGCTTGGCAAGGGCGACGTCCTCGCCCAGCTCGCTGGCGAGCAGGCCGGCGATGTGGGCGACCTCCATGGAGTGGTTGAGCACGTTCTGACCGTAGGAGGTGCGGTACTTCTGACGGCCGAGCAGCTTGATCAGCTCGGGATGCAGACCCTGCACGCCGGTTTCAAACGCGGCGCGTTCGCCCTCGCGCTTGATGATCTGCTCGATCTCACGGCGGGCCTTTTCGACCATATCCTCGATGCGGGTCGGGTGGATGCGGCCGTCGGCAATCAGCTTCTCCAGGGCGACGCGGGCGATCTCGCGGCGGACCGGGTCGAAGGAGGAGACCGTGATCGCCTCCGGGGTGTCGTCGATGATCAGATCGACGCCGGTGATGGTCTCGAGGGTGCGGATGTTGCGGCCCTCGCGGCCGATGATGCGGCCCTTCATCTCGTCGTTGGGCAGGGCGACCACGGAGACGGTGGTCTCGGCGGCGTGGTCGGCGGCGCAGCGCTGGATGGCGGTGGAGATGACCTCGCGGGCCAGGGTGTCGGCGTTGTCCTTGAGCTCGGCCTCGATCTCACGGAGCTTGACCGCGGCGTCGTGCCGGGCCTCGGTCTCCATGTTCTTGATGATGTAGGCCTTGGCCTCCTCCTGGGTAAAGCCGGAGATCTTCTCCAGCATATCCAGTTGAGACTTCTTGATGAGGTTGACCTCGTCCTGGGTGGCGGCGATGGCCTGCTGCCGTTTGCGCAGCTCCTCGTCCTTGCGTTCGTAGTTGTCTAACTTCTTGTCGAGGGATTCTTCCTTCTGCTGCAGGCGGCGTTCCTGCTTGTTGAGCTCGGAGCGGCGCTCCTTGATCTCTTTGTCGTTTTCCGTGCGAGTTTTATGGATCTCCTCCTGAGCTTCGAGAAGCATTTCGCGCTGACGGCTCTCGCCGCTCTTGATGGCGTCGTTGATCAGGCGTCTGGCTTCCTCTTCCGCGCTGCCGATCTGCTGTTCAGCGACCTTCTTGCGGTGGGAAACGCCCAGGAAAAAGAATAAAATGGCTCCAATCATAAATCCTGCAAGGGGCAGGACAATATATAACCAGTTATCCATAACTCTGCACACCTCCTCTCATCAGAATTGGGTATGCCGAGAATCCAATACCGTTTGTCCGCCTCCCCGAAGGGCGGACAGGGTAAATAAATCCAAACGATATTGTAGCTTGAAAACGGCCTGTTGTCAAGGGAAAATTTGCGCCGGGGGGCAGGGACTTGTGGGGTTAGGGACTAGGGATCAGGGACTAAGGTTTATAGGCAGCAGGCAATAGGCAATAGGCAATAGGAGACGGGGAGATTAGGCAATAGGCAGCAGGCATTAGGCAATAGGAGACCGATCCGTAGGGCGGCCAGACTCTGGCCGCCGTCCCACCGGGCGGCAGACAGCGCGGCGGCCTGGGGTCAGGCCGCCCTACGCACGATTCAAACCCCTGATCCCTATTCCCTGATCCCTGATTCCTATTCCCTGATCCCTGATCCCTGACCCCTGACTGCAGCAAAAGCTCCCCCGGAGGGGAGCTTTTGCTGCAGCGGGCGCGTCAATCGTCGGCGTCGAGCTTGAGGTCGATCATCGGGATCTCGTCCTCGTCTCCGGACGCGCCCTTGGTATAGTATTTTTTCGAGCCGTAGCCGTAGTAGGCGTAGCCGTAACCGCCGTAGCCGCCGTAGCCGTAGCCGCTGTGGCTGGTGGAGCGGTCGGCCAGGTTGATGACGGAGCCGATGAAGCGGACGTCGGATTCGCTCAGGCGCTGGACGCTGTCAAGAATCGAGGCGTCGTTGAGGAAATCCTGGCGGACCACGTAGATCGCGCCGTCGGACCACTCCGAGAGGGTTGCCGCGTCGGAGAGCAGGCCGGAGGGCGGGGTATCGACGATGACGTAGTCGTAGTTCCGCCGAAGCTCGCTCATGATGGTTTGGAGCTCCGGCGCGGAGAGGAAGTTCTGGGGATGGTCTGCGATCCGGTCGCCGCTGAGCAGCTTCAGGCGGCTGCCCTCGACGGAGAGAAGCGCCTTGTCCACGCTGCCGCCGTTTTTGATCAGATCCACGAGGCCGACGCTCGGCTCGGTCACGCCGAACAGGTCCTTGAGCGTCTGCTTGCGCAGGTCGCAGTCCACGAGGACGACGCGCGCGCCTTCGGACGAGAGCATCAGCGCAAGGTTGGCGGAGACCGTGGACTTGCCCTCGCTGGGGCTGGTACTGGTGACCATGATGACCTTGGCCGGCTGGGTCTCCAGCTCCTTCCGGAGCTGGAAGCTGACGCCGCGCATGGCCTCGACGTAGCTCTCCTCCAGTTGGGCGTTCGTGAGCAGGATCTTCTTGTTCTGCTTGGTCCTGGCCTTGAAGCGGACCTTCGGCAGGACGCCGAGGCTGGGCGTGGAGAGGAGCTCGTGCAGGTCCTCGGTATTGTGGACGGTCTTGCGGAAGTAGGCCAGCGCAAAGATCACGGCCATGCCGATGCCGAAGCCGAGGATGCCGTATTTCACCGCGGAGGAGCGGACGTTCGGCTCGTTATAGGCTGCGCGGGGGAGGGTCGGCTGCTCAAAGATCTCCAGACCGAAGGGCTGGACGATGCCGGCTGCCGCCTGCGGGAAGATCTCCACGGTGGATTGCAGGGCGTTGTAGGCGTCCTCCGGGGAGGCGGCGACGGACTGGAAGATCAGAAGCGTGGTCTCGGTGGTGCAGGTGACCGAGGCGGGCAGCCGCGGGCTGCCGGTCTTATCCCGGAGCAGGCTTTGCGCCTTGTCGGAGTTCATGACGTAGGGAAAGGAGGAGACCAAGCTGTTGACGACGTTCGTCGTCTGATAGAAGCCGACGGGGCTGATGTCCATGCTCCCGCTCCGGGCGGCGGTGACGCGGTAGGTGCCGGAGCAGGTGTACATCGGCACGTAGCCCCGGGTCAGATCGCGGTAGCGCAGGAAGCCGAGGGCGGCCGCCAGCAGGATCGGGACCCAGAACATTCGCGCAAAGGTCCGCAGGAGATTATGCCAGAGGACGGAAAACTGAATGGTCTTGGTGCGCTTTTGTTCTTCCATTTCAGGTCTCCTCCTTCCGTTCCGGCGCGGCGTCGATGCGCTCCTTGTCGCTGTTGTAGCCGTAGCCGTAGCCCTTCTTGCTGTAGCCCTTCTTGCCGTAGCCGTAGCCGTACCCGTAGCCGTAGCCGTATCCGTAGCCGTAGCCGCCCCTGCCGCCGAAGAGCCGGGTGATGAAGCGCAGGGAGCGAACGTCGTTGAACACGAAGCCCAGGAAGCGCGCCTTGCAGCGGCGCAGGGAGTCGATGGAGTCGTTGATGGCGACGTCTCTGGCCTTGTCCTGACGGACCACCAGGAAGGATGCGTCGCAGACCTCGGCCAGAACGGTGGCGTCCGTGAAGTAGCCCATCGGGGGCGTGTCCACGATCACGTAGTCAAAATTGCTGCGCAGGATCTTGAGGATCTGGCGCATCCGGGGCGAGCCGAGGAGGCTCGCGGTGTTGTGCCGCATATTGGCCGAGAGCAGGCAGAAGAGATTGTCCGACTTGCGGTATTGCATGGCGCGGACGAGGGCGTTGGGGTCGAGCTCCTGCTGGAACAGGCCGTTCAGATTCCTGCCCTCGCCGTGGCCCATGCCGAAGATGGCGCTCTGCGAGGCCTTGCGCAGGTCGCAGTCCACCAGAAGGACCTTCTGGTAGCGGTGAGCCAGGCTAAGGGCGAGGTTCGCGGCGATGGTGGACTTGCCCTCGTTTTCAGTAACGACGGAGATGACGACGGTCTTGCAGCCGTGGCGCTTATTGGCGTGCTCGACCTTGGTCTGGAGCTGGCGGATCGTCTCCACGTAGGCGAAGGCCGTGGTGGGGTTGGAGATCAGCAGGGCGTTCTTCTTTTTCTTTTTGGTGAACAGGCTTTTCAGCCGGCGGCGCTTGTGCTCGTGCCGGATCGTGACCAGGAGCTTGCCGTCCACCTGATTGCGCGCGCCGACCGTGGTCTGGACCGTCTGCGAGAGGATGCAGAACAGCGCCAGAATGCCGACCATGACCAGCGCCCCGACGGGCACGGCGATCATCACGAGCCGGCGCTGCTGGGCCCGGAAGGCCCCGTCGTCCGGGATATTCGGGGCGTTGACCGATTCCAGCACGACGGAATTGAAGATCAGAGGCGTCCACTCCCCGTAGTGCCGCACGATGCCGGAGGCCATATAATAGGCGGCGCTCGGAGACGGGCCGGTGCAGGACAGACGGATGACGCTGGTGTCTTTCACGGCCTCGGCGGAGACGGAAACGCCGTTGACCGCCTCGCCGAATTCCTCTGACACCTGCTTGCGGAGCATGGTGCCCTGGAGCAGGGAGCAGAACTGATCGGCAGTGCTTGCGGAGATCGTGCTGCCGGAGGAGGCCGTGTTCTTCGGAGAGATGACGAAGGTAGCGCTGCTGGTATAGCTGGGCTTCATCAGCAGCGTCGCCGCGATATAGGCGGCAAGCGCAAAGGCGACAGCCGATAGCACGACCATCCAGAGATTTTTCAGGATGATCCGCAGGACGCAGGCGGGCTCGACCTCCCGCCAGAGCGAGTTGCTGCGGTGTTTTTCTGCCATGACGCCCGCCTCCCTTACTGCACGATGACGGTCAGGATCGCCGTCGCGGTCTCGCCTGAGCCGCCGAGATAGAAGTAGTTGACCTCATAGACGCCGGGGGTGTTCACGTCCAGCGCCGAATCGTCGATCCGGGCCCGCCGGACGGAGACCGTCTCCTCTGCGAGCGGGTCTTCGATGGACTCCACGTAATTGCGCAGGGTCGGCTTTTCCCCGACCGCGAGATAGATGAGGTTTTCCTTCAGCGTCACCTTCGGCGTGGCGGGGGTCCGGTTCCGGATCAGAACCGTCAGCGGCAGGACAGCCGTATCGCCCATGCGGTTGGTCACGCTGACCTTGACACGGTAGGTCCCCGGCGCGGTGCTGTTCACGGTGGACTCCGTGAGGATCATTTTGTCGGTGATGTCGCCGTCGATGCAGTCCACGGCGGAAATGCGGTCCATGAAGGTGACCGTCTCTCCGACGCCGAAGACCATCGGCTGGCTGAGCGAAAAGTGCGGCGGGGTATAGTCGGAATAGACGGCGGTCCGCTCGCAGGTGGCGTAGTTCGAGGCGTCGTCAAAGACGATGCAGCGGACCGTGAAGGTCTTGTCCTCGTTGAACTGGGAGACGCTCTGTACCATGATGCGGTCGGTGATCTCGCCGTCAACGTTGTCGAAGGCGCGCAGACCGCGGGTGAACGCCTCCCGCGGGTCGTTGACGGAGACCTCAAGCCGCTCCTCGTCCACGGTGAAGGCCGGGCGGGAAACGTCCTCGTGCGTGTAATTATAATAGTACAGTCCGCCCGCGCCCAGCAGCAGCAGGACGAACAGGACCACCAGCGTGATCCGAATCGGTCGAAGCATATCGCATCTCCTCGTATCAATCAGATTCAGGCTTCGGTTCGGGCGCAGCCCGTTTTCCCGAAAGCCCGTGCATTCCGGTCAGTCAAATTCCGGGCTCAGGCCGCGGAGGATCCGGCGCGGGTTTTCCTCCAGCAGCAGCGCCGGGTCCACGCCGGGGAAGCGGCGCTCGAGCGTCTCGTAGAGCGGGCGCATATCGGCGTTTCGGGCGCGCCAGTCGTGGGCGTCGCTGGCGATCGCAGCGGCGAGCCCCCGCCGCAGCAGCAGGGCGGCGGTCAGATAGGCGCCCTCACCCAACTCGCCCAGCAGGCTGCCCTTGTTGACCTGCAGCAGATACCCCCGCTCCGCCCAGCGGCCCGCAGCGGCGGGATTCTCCTGGACGCAGAAGTAGCGCTCCGGATGGGCGATCACCGGGATCAGCCCGGCCTGCTCCACGCGGGAAAGGCGGCGGTCCATCGAGGCGGACGAGGCGTCGAAATAGAACTCCACCAGCAGATACTGCGTGTCGTTCAGGGTCAGCAGCTCCGCGCGGTCCGGGATATCCTCCGTCCGGCCGGAAAGCAGGACCTCCGAGCCCGGCAGCAGACGGATCGGGATGCTCCA
>JAEEGK010009421.1_pt1 | contig 22811 bp, 14 predicted proteins | sample 8958771 | NCBI WGS metagenome assembly JAEEGK01 (sample SAMN16246547, study PRJNA631951) | gut metagenome | biome: gut microbiome; feature: rumen; material: SC-attached | host: Bos | place: Iran: Karaj | collected 2018-10 | reverse complement strand
AAAAATTAAATATCAAACAAACAAATTTCAAAAGGATCGCATTTTAAAAAGAAGTAAAATAATTTTTTTTACCTCTATTTTCTGAAAAGATCTAATTATTAATTATTATATATTTAATGATAACTATTTTGAATTAATTTTTATTTAATTATATTTAAAAAATTAGTTTTAAATTTTGAAATCATGATTTTAAATTTTTTTCAATAATATTTTAAACAAATTTCAAAATAAATTACCAATTTATTTATGTAAAACTAAGCTGTTTCAATGAGATTTAATTTAGAATGACATTTAAAAATTATTAAAAATAATATTATTAATATGCCTGATTATGAAATGTATTTATATTGTTATTTACAATCTGTTGTTACAAGAGATCAAAATTTGATAAATGAATTAAAAAACGTTGGAACATACAATAAAATGCATTTCCATAAAAAAATTCAATTTATGTTAGATAAAAAATTAGTTAGATAAAATTTTACTTTATTTAATAAAATAAATACTTTAATGAATAAATCTAAAATGCTTAGTAATAAAGACATTTTTGTATAATTCTCTTTTTTTGTTCTTCTATTTTTGATATTACTCAAGGTATTCGTCTTTTACATTATGAATATCTTTTTTTTTTGTTGTCTTTTTTTCATTTCTTCATCAATTCTTTTTGTTTTTCTGGTGAAAAATTTTCTTCATTTTCTGAGGAAACTTCCATTTCTTTGTCTTCTTTTTCATATTTTTTTAATAGCATTTTATTTCTCTTCTTAAATTTTCTAATTCTGATTCTTCTATGTTTTATCCCATTAATTTTTATTCTTATATAATTATGTAACCATTGTATCTGAAGAGATTATATTTAAATCTAACAATGCTTTTTTCTGGGTTTAGGCTATTACAAGATTACTGCAACTTTCCATTGTGTGAAGAATTCCTCAGATGTTATGTTGAAGGTATTTATTTTGTAAATAACTTTTATTTTTTTGTGTTTTTGTAGTTTTTTTGTTTGATTTTTTTATTCATTGTTTTAAGTATAATTTTTGATATTTTTTCATATTTTTTTAAATCTTTTATTTTTATTATTTAAAACTAATTTTGTATAATTAATATATATTAATTAAAACATGAATAATTTCAAAATGCTTTCTAATTTTATTAAAAATAAAGAAAAGAAAGAAAATGAAGATAGTGTTAGGAATAAAAAAATTAATTTAAGGCCATTAGACCATATTTTGAATATAAGAGATGAAGATTCTGTTACTAATAAATCTAAAATTAAAATTAAAAGTCTTGAAAGAAAAAATTTAACTAAAGAAAATGAAATTGATAATGAATTATCTAATTTATGGAATACACTTGGAGTTACAAGTGATTTTAAAAAAAAATTTCATTTTAGATTAACTTATTTTGGTGAAGAATACCAAAAAATTATAATTGAAGTAGAAAAACAAAAAATGAAAAAAATATACAATTTAATAAGAAAAATTACAAATGATATAATTAATAAAGATAAAAATATAGTAAATTTAAAAAGATTAAATGTTATAATTCAAAATGAAATTGACAATTTAGAAGATGATAAACATATAATTGAAGCAAAAAAAGAATTAATAATTTTAAAAGAAAATTTATTAAATATTTATCAACAAATAAATGAACTTAGAAAGTTAATTACTTTTGATTTAATCAATAATAAATTTGATTTATCATTAATGATAAGTTCTTATATTCTTGAACCAAATTTTTTATTAAAATTAAATAAAGATTTAAGAATAATTAAAGATGGAATAATAGGAACAATTTTTGGAATAAAAGGTTTATTTGATCCTTTATTAATGGAATTATCAGAAGAAAAGAATTCACAAAAAAGTTATGATGCTTATTATACTTTATTTAATGAATTAATATATAATAATTTCAATCTTGGAAATAAAAAGAAATTAAATAAGCTCATTATTAAAAAATCAGAAAAAAATAAAATTGAAATAAATAATATTAAATCACATTATTCATTTAGAAAAAATAATTTTATTAATTCAAAAGATGAAATTGAAATACCAAATAATTTTGATGATAAAATTCATTTTTTTACTCAAGAGGTTATTCAATTGGAAAATATTTATAAAAATTATTTCCAATTTATTCCAAAAAACCAAAAAATTATATTTAATATTAAAGATAATATTTATGAATATTCAAATAAAATAACTCCTATGTTTATTATTAAAAAAGTAAAAGGAAATTTATGTTTATTTTGTTCTTTAAATTATTCTTCAGAAGAGGACAATACATTACAAATTTCAAGTTTTTCAACCAATAATAATGATATTGATGAAATGAAAAATAATATCTTAGAAATTATAAAATTAATAAATACTCATAAAATAATTTGTCAATATATAACAATTGATTTATATTATGAAAAAAATGATGGTAAATTTATTCTTGATAAAGATATAAGTAATGTTTTTAAACAATTAAATTTTAAATGGGCTAAATTAGAAAATTTATATGAAGGAATAAGATTTCAAAAAATGAGATACATAAATAATAATTCTATTGATAATTCAATAACAATTTCTGCATTTAATTTATCATGTGGATTAATAATTTATTATGGATATGATAAAATTGAAAAAATCAAAAAATCAAAAGATTTTAATTTTAATATCAATAATCTTAATATCAATATTTTGGAAAAATTAAAAGATAAATCAGAAGAACAATTAAAAAAAATTTCTATTTATTTGAAAAATATACATTACAATGAAATTTCAGATTTAAATGAATTAAAAGGAATTTTACAATCAAAAAATATAAAAATTAATTTAGAAAATAATTTATCAAATAAAATATTATATGTAATATTCCATATTAATCCTCAATTTAATTCATTTTTTCCAATAGAAATTAATAAAAAAAAATATATTAGAATAAAATCTAAAATAGATGTTTTAATTGATAAAGAAACAAATCAAAAATTTTATATGATTATTATGAAAGATGGGAATGGTCTAATTATTGCAGAACCTAATGATAAATTTAATAAAATTTTACAAAATAAACAAATAAATATATATAATATATTTAATAGTATTTATCATAGAGTTGAATCTGTAAAAGAAGAAGTTTCTTCAATCTATATTCCTGAAATAAACTGTGAATCTTTTTCAAAAAATAATACAATACAAAATTCATCAATTGAAAATATTTCTTATGTTTGTGATTTTTTTAAATTATCTTCAAATGAATTATTGAATAATAAAAATATAATAAGTTTATTACCTAAAGAAAATGATATTGTTATAAAAGATCATTTTTTCCTTTCTATTGTTAATGTTGAAATTGCAAAAGAATTAGATATTCCTTCAGTTTTTAATTGTATTATTTAAATTATAAATAAAATTTTATATTTCACATAAAATTCTTTATTAAATAAAATTAATAAATATACAAAAAAAAGAAAATTTAATCTTGATAATATTTCAGGTAAAGAAAGAAATCAAAAAAATACTTGATAATTTTCATCTGGAGTTGATTGTTATTTATAAGTTTAAAATTCTAATTTGATTTTATGAAAGAAAATGTAAAAATAAAAAAATAATATAATTTTTAAGAAGATGTGTTTCATATAAAAAATTTAAAAGAACTAGAAAAGAAAAATAAATTTCTAATTCTTAATGAAAGATATAGACATAATATATAATTTTGATATTAGAATTATACAAAAATTAATGATAAAAAATCATTGAATGGTAATAATTATATTATAATAAAAATAGGGTAATTATAATTTTTTTTTGATTATTTTGTTTTCTTTTTTGGCAAAATTCTTTTGAAAAATAATAGCTGAATTATAATAAATAAAACTAAATAAAATATTTTTTAAAAGTGAGAAATTTTATTTTATTTAAAAAACTATCATATTTACAACAATATATATAATTATCATTAAATTTTACTATATTCTTTTTCTTCTTTAAGGTAATTTTCAAAATCAATTATTTGATTTTCATTATTTAATTTATTTTCAATAGCTTTTAAAGCTTTTTCTAAAACAGTATAATCATTTTCACAATGTTTTACAATATCATGTATATTCAACATTCTTTTCGAGTTTCTCATTGTTGCATAAAAACCATTCATTATTTCATCATTATATGATGAATGAGCTTTAGAATAATCTCTATAAAATCTTTTTATAATTGATTTGATAAATTCATTTTCTAATAAGAATTTTAAAACTTGGTTTCTTTGAACATAATTTAATTCTGAATTATTGTTTAATCTTCTTCCATGCAAAAATTCACTTTTTACATTATCAAATAATTTTTTTAAATCTTTTCTATATGTTTCATGATTCAATATTATTCTAAAATTATTAGGAATTTCTTCAATATTTATAGTTCTTATTTTATTCAATCTATTTATATCTTCAAATAGAAAAGTCATAAAATTCATTTTTTCATAATTAATACTAGATTGACTTGTTAAATTCATTATAAAAAAAAATTCTTTAATTTTAATAAATCCATAACCTTCTTCATCAAAAATTAATATAATTTTCTTACAAAAATCTTCATGTCCTTTATTATTATTTAATTTCAACAAAGATAAAAATTCCATAAGTACTTTTTCATCAATATTATTTTGTTTTTCAAAAAACCATTTAAAATTTAGATAATTAACTAATAATCTTTCAATAATTAAAGAATGTGTTTTCCAAACTTTAGTTAAAGCTTCATATCTAACTGCTTGTTTAAAAGAAGTTACTCCTTTTGTAATCATAATTCTTCCAATTAATCTCCAAATTAATTCTCCAGAATTAAAATAATTATCATTAAAAGATATTGTTTGAGATTCTATAACTTTTCTTTTTTTACCTTTATTATAACTTGTTTTGAAAAATGTTGAATCTGTTTTATTATTTTCACTATCTATTGTTTTTTTTTTTGATGTTTTATTAAATCTTGAATTTATTAAATTATCTGTTATTATTGGAGAAAAAATCACTTGTTTTGGAACATAATGATATGGATTCATTATCATTAAATCTTTTAATTTAAATTTTATTCTTTTTTTATCATATTTTTTTTTTATTGGTGAATGACCTTTTTGAAATTTTTCTACTTCTTGTTTTATCATACTTAAATAATTGATTGATGCATTTGATTCTTTTTTTAAAAAATCATTTTCAGAATTATATTGATTTAAAAAATTTCCCGTATAATTTGAATCTAGTTTTGATTTTGTTAAAGTTACACTTCTTATTTTATTTCTTTCTGAAAATGATATTTTATTAGAAGCTTTATAATTTGTTATTAATTTTTCATGTAAATTTTTTTTAAGAATATTAAAAAAAACACCTGATTTTCTATTTATAGAAGAAGTTTCAATAGTTATTGTTTTTCTTTGAAGTGGGAAGTTCATTAAATTACTTATAAAATTTGTATGTCTTCTTTGAGATTCATTAGAATTATGTATTGTATTCATTCTTAGACTAATTTATAAATATTCATTTTTATTAAAAACTTACTTTGAAGAAGAACGAGTTCGTTTTGAAATTTCCCCACTTTGAAAATTACTATTTTTTTCATTAACATAATCCATTAAAAAATAATTTAAAATAAAAAATAAATAAAAAATAATAAATAGATAAAACAACATGTCAAAGAATTTAATTTCCTTTCTAACTCTCCTTCCCTTAATTAATTCATCACTTCCTTCATTAACATGGTCAGATTCAACTTCAGGTTATACATATGATTTTTCTAGACTTCATCGAAGTCCAGATAATCCATGGCAAATAAAAGATGGTCATGAAAATAGTTTTTTTTCAATGACATATTATTTTAATTTTGGTGAATCACATAATAATCAATGTAAAAACCAAAGTATAGCAGTATCAGAAGTTTTAAACGTACTTGATGAATTAACAGATACATGTGAAATTTTAGGTAAAATAGAATCTAGAAATGTATATTTAATAGATAATAATAACCCATTACTTGGAATTTATGTAGAATATGGTGATGGTGATTTATGTTCAAATTCAGAAGATTTAAATTCTTTTAATACTCCTAGAAAAACGAGATTTAAATTAATTTGTTCTAAAGATCAAGGAAATTTTGAAATTGATTTACCTGGAAATACTCAAGGAACTACTAAATGTTTAATGGAATTTAAAATTAATACTCCTGCTGGTTGTCCTGGAGGAGTTTATCCTGGGTTTAGAAGTACTGCAACTCTTTTTTGGATTATTGTATTTTTTACTATTTATATTCTTATTGGATTTATGTATAATGTTAATCAAAATAATTTAAGTGGTAAAGAAGCTATTCCTAATATTGAATTTTGGAGAGTTTTTCCTTATTATGTTTTAGATGGATTTAGATTTACTTTTGATTTACTTGGACAAGGAGTTAATTGGATTAAAATGAAATTCGGGAAAAATGAAAAAGGTTATAGTGACATATAAATAGAAAATAGTTTGTTCTATTTTATTGTTTTATTTTTTCAAAATATTGTTTTTTAAATTTTATAGTAAAAATGAATCCAAAATAATATTATATCTTAAATATAATACTATAATATTGTTAAATTAATGATTAATAAAAAAACGAATAATTAAAAGTTTTATGTTTTGATATATACATTTACATTTCTGATTTTTACAATTATGATATAGTTTTTTTTATAAAATTATTACCTCAAACTTCTACCTTCAATTTATTCATTTCCTTTTATTATCTCAAGATTATTAGACTTAACTCTAGAAATATCATCATTTTTTATTATTAAAGGTTGACTGTAATTATGATAATTAAAGGCACTAAGTCTTTTATTTCGAAGATTCTTTAATTTAAATTCTTTTGAGAGATATCTTAATTTATTATTATTTTGTTGATTTTCAAATAGAATTTGTTTAATTTTTTCTTTATATTCTTTTTGATTTTTGAATCCATTAGGTCCTAACATTGATGGTGAAAAACTGACAGAATGAGAAATATAAGAAGAAGGAGTTGGAGCATGCATTTTTTTTAAACATAAATTTAATAATCTATTAAAATTTTTTGAACTACCATGTAAGATACTTTCAACCAATTCATCTTCTAATTCATTTTCAATTTGACAAGATTTTGAAACTTCAGTTTTATTTTCAAACCTTATTAAAGTCATTAAAGGTTTTATAAATTCAATTCCTACTATTTTTGTAAAAAGTTCAAATTCTCTATAATCTCTTTCAACAAATGAATTTGATTCATAAAATTTAGGATTAAATTTTTCAACATTTTCTAACCATGATTTGATATCAAATTCATCATAATTATCATAATTAAAATCCAAAGTATTATTATAATCTCTTATATTAAGAAATTTAAGTAAAAATAAAATTTTACTTTCATATTTTGCTATTTGAACTAATTTTATAAAGTGAAAAAATGTAAAATGAATATGATATTCAGTTTCATATGAATAAGTAGTATCTTTTAAATTTATTTTTAGATTAAATGATTGAAATTTTATTATTTGATTTCTATTGTTTTCATCAGTATGAATGTTTAATAAAATTTCTTCTGAAAAAGTATTAACTTTATATTTAGGTTCTTTTAAAAAAATATTTTCATATAAAATTTTATGATGTGAACCTAATCTTTTTAAAATATATCTAAATTTTTTGAAACTTGACATATATTTTATTATATAAAAATCCCAATTTAAAAAATTTTTACTATATAAAAAAAATAATAACTCATAATTAGCAAATAATTGAACTAAAATATTATTTTCTAAAATATTTAATTTGATTAAAGGAAGAGTAATAGTAACTTTAAAAGTTTGAGTATTAGTTGTCCAAAAAAAAATAAAATAATTAAATCTTAAGAAAAATTTGTTTCTTTTTAAAATATTAGGTCTTAAAGAATTTGGTCTTTCTTTTCTAGCAGACTCAGAGATTGTTGAAAAATTTTTATCTCTAAATAAATTTTTTTTCATTTTCTTTTTATTAATATCATTTAAAGTAGACTTTTTTTCTTCTTCTAAATTTTTATCTTCCTTTTCTTCTGTTTCAAAATCTTTTAAATTATTTAAATATACATAAAGTGCTTCTTCGTCAAAAGAAATTTTTTTATAATCATTTTCAAATTTTAAAATAGTTGTTAATAATTTTTGAAATGATTCAATACCTTTAAAATAAAATAAAGGTAGTAATGCAAATGGGAAATTAATTTTTAAATTTTCATTTGTTTCATTCGTTGCATAATCTTCGAATTCAATAGTCATAGATGTTAATGATAAATTCATTTTTTCTGATTTACCAGAATAAAATTCTTTTTCAAGGAAATATGTTTGATTTTCATTTTTTTCTTTTTTAAGTTGTTTAATTTTATCTTTAACGATTGTATCATATTTTTTTTTATGACCAAAAATTTCATTTTCATCATATTTTAAATCAGAATAATTAACATCCCAAAAAAAATCCTTTTCATATTCTTCATAAGTTCCAATTATATCATTTGAATTTGATTGACTTAATATTAAAGGATTTAATCCTAATGATTTTGCTCTAATATGTTTTTTTATCAATTTTTTTTCAATTTTTGAAGAAGTAATTAAAGAAGGAATTATATTTTCTGTGCTAAATATTGAATATAACTTTGGAAGTTTTTTTTTACTTAAATTTTCATATCTTATATTATTTAAAGGAATAGGATTATTTATAAGATCATTATTACTTCTACTACTTTCTGATTTATTTTGATATTGAGAATAATTTCTTGAATGATATATAATTGGTAATTGTTTTGAAAAAAAAGAATTATTATTGTTGTTATAATAATCAAAGTAACTATCAGATTTTTTAACAATATTTTTTGTATTTTTTAGAATTGAATCTATAAAACTATCTTCATTATGATATTTCATTTCAAACGGAAAAAATAATTTATAATTAATTATAATTTAATATTTTTTATAAAATAGATTTTATTTGAAAAAAAAATAATTACAAATTAGATATTATTAATATTTTTATTCTTTCTTTATTTCAATTAATCCTATTGTTCTTTCCATACTTTCAGATAAAGCATTTTGAGATGTAGTGTCTTTTTTATAATCACTTTTTATATTAGCATTTGTATTTTTTTTATCAAATAATAAAGTTTGAAAACCTTGATTACTCATTCTATGTGAAGTATAATTATCTTTAATTTGATTAATTATTTTAATTTCATTATTTTTTAAATCTTTAATCAAATTATTATTATGAATAGTTAAAGAAGAATTACTTTTCTTTAATTTTGAAAGATTGATTCTATCATTTTTAAAATTATCAAGTTGTTTTTGTAATGAGATATTATAACCTTTTAAATTGGAATTTTCTTTTGATATATTTATATTTTTTTTTCTCATTTGTGAAAAATTTTCCAACAAAATAGCATTTTCTCTAAGTTTCTGACTTTTAAAACCTTGATTTAATCTATTTATTGTATCAGAATTTTTTCCTCCGATAAATAAAGAATTTTGTAAAGAATTGATTTGAAATTCGAGTTCTTCTTGAATATTTAAATTTAATTGATTTTTTTTAATTTTTTCAATAAAATCATCATTTATATACATTTTATAAATATTACTTACACATCTATATACTTCATTTTTATTATTTGTTTGAACACTTTTAAAAATTTCATATAAAATTTTGTCAAAAGAACCTTGAAAAATATTATATTTATGTCTTAATTCTTCATTTTCAATTTTTAAATTATTTATTAATATTTCTAATTTATTTCTTTCTTTTTCAATATTCTCAATTTGAGTCATTGTTTTATTCATTGTATTAACTAATTTTTTATTTTCTGATAAATATTCTTCATTTTGAATTTCTGTTTTCCTTGCCATTAAACTTATTTCTATATTTTTCTTATACATTTCATTTTTTAATTTATGAGAATATTTTTCAATTTTTTCAATTTCTTGAATTTTTTTTTCTAATTCTTTTGCTTTTTTTATATAATCCTCCCTTTCAATTGAAACTTTATTAAAATTTGTTTTCAAAATTGAAATTAAGCTTTGAAAATAATCACTTTTCTCTTTTAATAATTTAATTTCTTTTTCTTTATTATTTAAATCTTCTTCCAGTTTTGCTTTCATATCTTTTAATTTAGTTATTTCATAAGATTTAGAATCAATTATTTTTTCATAATTTTTATCTTTCAAATTTTGTTTTTCTAATAGAGCATTTTTTTCATATTCATTCTCAATATTTAATGTTTCTAAAGTTTGATTTTGTTCTTTTTTTAATTCTGTAATATCCTTATTTAATTGTTCCTTTTCTTTTAAAATTGTTTTAACTTCACTTCTTAAAGTAGCTTGGAGTGTAAAAAATCTTTGTTGATAAAGTTTAATAGTTTCTTCTTTACTTTGATCTGACATTTCTTTTATTTTTTCAATCATTTCTTCTAAATTTAATATTTTATCTTTTAATGTTTGAATTTCTTCTTGAGATATTTTATTTTGTTCATTATATTTTTTTCTGTCACTTTCGATTATTTCCTTTATTTTATTTTCATAATGATTTATAATTTCTTTATTTTTTAATTCTAGTTCTAAAATTTTTTCATTTAATTCTTTCATTTCAATAGATTTTTTCGCATTTAAATCATTTCCTAAAAACCTTAATTTCATTTCCATTTCTTTACTAAATTTTTCCCTTTCATCTTCAAATTTATTTAATATATTTTTTTTTTCTTCTTTCATTAATTGAATTTTTTCTAATTCATTAAGAGGAAAAAGAACATTTTCTCCTAAACCTGCATCAAGAGAAACACTTAATTGTTTTATACCTCTAATCCTATTATCATAATAAAACTCATCATTTCCTTTTAATTCATACAAACATAAAACTATAACATTTCCATCGTCTCCACAACTAAATACTAAATTAGAATCATAATTATATAATATTTTATTAACTTTTCCAGTATGTACATTTAATTCTTCCATTTTTATAGTTTTTTTATAAAGAGGTAAAGGATATATGATTACTTTTCCATCAAATGTTCCACATATTAATCCTTCTAAATTATTTTTTTGAGATTTAATATATATTAAACAATTTACTTTATCGTCAGTTCTAAAAATATTATCTTGATGAATTATAATATCATCATATTTATTATGTATGTTTTTTTGTTCAAAAACTAATTCATTAATTGCAAAATTTCCTATATTATTTTTTCCACATCCAATAATATGAAATTCAGTAACAATTGCATTATTAATTTCATTTTGTGAATAAAAAAAAAAACCACTTGTGAAATTTATATATTTAGATATTACTTTATCAATTTCAAAAGTATATAAATTCATTTGAAAAACAAAACCATCAGTTCCAAAAGAATAAAGATATTTATCATCATCACTAAAACTAATATCCCCAATTTTTTCAATATGTTCAGGATAAAAAGTAATTAATAAATCTCGAGTATATGTTTTAAGAATAAATATTGTTTTTCCACTAACTGCACATAATAAATGTCCTCCATTAGAAAATTTTAAAATATGACAATTCTCTCTTCTTATTTCATTTTGTTTAACAATATCTGTTCCATAAAATCTTAATTCTCTATAACATAAATGGAAAAACCAAATTGTTTCTAAATCTGCAATTGCTAAGTAATAACCGTTAGGATGAAGAGCTAAAGCTAGAATATTAAAATTATATATATGATGTTCTTCACTTTCTGTTAATATAATTTTAGAATATTCACAATGTCCTGAAATATAATTCCATATTCTAATTGTTTTATCAATATTTGAAGCAGATACTACAATTGGTCTTTGAATTGAAGTATCCATTGAAGTTATTTCCCCTGAATGAAATCCTTCACATAAAATATGAAAATCAATTTTATATTCACTGTCTTTTAAATAGAAAAAAATTTCTTTAATTTTACAATAAACAATTTCATTATTTTTATAAGAAATTACAAGCATATCTTCATTTAAACTATATGATATTCCAGTACAAGGAGAATTAATATCTCTATGAATTAATCTTAATGGAGTATAATAATGAGATGAATATTGATTTAATTTTTTAAATTTTTGTATTTTATTTGTTGTGTCTGCATTAACATTTGGATTATTATTATTTTCATTAATATTATTCTTAGCAACTGCATTTTTTTGATTTTTTTCTAAAAAAAGTAAATCACCTTTATCATTTCCTATAATTATTCCATTTGTTAAAACTTTTAATCTAGTAGGAATTGATTCAGTATTATTAAAAATATTATTTATATATTGCTTAATTATGAATTGGTCAATTATTTCATTGTTGTCATCCTTTTTTATGAATTGTTTATTTTTTTCAATTATTCCTTCAATGATAAAAATCTCATTTTCAGATGTTAGAGCAATTATTAAAGGATTCTTATTATTTCCTTTTGAAAACGAATGATCAACATAATTTTTATTTTGGCTTAAATTACTTTTTATCTCTCTAGTAGTATTTTGATAAAGTTGCCAAAAGTTGATATTAAATTTTCCACTAGTACAAATTACTCTTTGTTCATATGAAAGTTTTGAAACTTTTTCATCAATATCAAAAATGATAGATGGTAAAGTAACGTTTAATTTAAAAGATTTATAAACTTGAATATCATATATTACTCCTTTATAATTTTGTGTTTCTTTTTCTAAACATATAGCAGCAATAAAATTATGATCAGCTGAAAAGGAAACAGAACGAAAATTCGTATATTTATTAGTAATTATTTTTCTACTTGGTTGATATAAAATTACTTGTTTAAATGTAATTTTTGCTAAAAAATATATAGAAATAGTTGAATAATCTTCGTAATTTTCACAGATACAAAATAAACTTTTTTCATCAGATACATTTAAGGAAGTAATTTCTTTTGATTTTTTATCTAAATATATTAAATTTACATTTGTTTGTTTTGATTGAGAAGATATCGGAGCTAATGTTTTTGTTGTATTATCATTATAAGAGAGTTCTCTATATATAAGATGTTTACCAATTGAATAAATTATATATTTATTTTTTGATACAAAATTTATGGGTTCACCTAGAGTATTTGAACAATTTGCTCCAAATGCATTTATAATATCTAATGAAAAAGATTGATTTGAGACTTTTGGTTGAGATTGATTATTCTCTTCTATATCAAGTTGGAAATTTGACATTAAAAATTTAAAAAATTAAATTAGAAAAATATAATATAATAAAATTCATTTTTATTGATATAAAATATTAATGCCTTAGAATAAAATCAATTTAATTTGGAAAATATATATTTAATTTAAAATGCTTTATTTGATTTTAAATATATTTTCATAATATTTTATAATAGAAGTTATGAATTTATTAAATAAATAAAAATGTCTCAATATGATAATGAAATTGATGAAAGAAAAAAACATGAAAAATACTTTGATTTTAGAGTTTGGAAACAAACAGAAAATTTAAAAAATGAAAATATCATAGGAAAAACAGTTAGGAATCAAAATAATATTAAAGAATACGCAGAAATATTAAACGAAGAAGAGAATAATGATAAAAAGAAAAAAATAAGAAAATCATCTAATGTTTATTCAAAAAATAATGTAGGGAATAAAAATACGTTATTATCAGATACTGCATATAAAATTGTAACAGATGTTGATAAAATAATTAAAAATATGAATGATTCAACAGAAGAATTAAAAAAATTAAATGCATTATATTTAATAGGAACTTCTAAAAAAATAAATAAATCAAATGTAAGAAGTCAAACTCTACCTCAAACAAATATAGAAATGAGTCAAGAATTCAAAGATGAACAAGCAATAAATGAAAATAATAAAAAAAATCCAGTTAACTTTAAATATATTAATGATAATTATAGAAAACAATTAAATAGAGCTTTTTTGAATTTTAATCCAATAATTCATTTAGGAAACTTAAATATTTTAAGAAAAGTAGACCCAGCAATAAATGAAGATATTGAAAAATTATCTAAACATATAGATGAAGATTTAGCTGCTGTTAATAGCCCTGATTATTATAGAAAACAATATGATAAATTAATGAGAGAAAAAAGTGAAAGACTAAAAAAACAAACAAATACTTCTCCTACATCTGTTTCTGAAAATAATAATGTGATAGATACAAATAATTCTAATAACTCAAATAATTCACCTTTATTTAATAGAAGAAGAAATAAAAAGAAAATTGAAATAAAAAGAAAATTTCCTGATAAAGATATTAGGATCAAAGAATTAGAAGATATGGATAATGTTTTAAATAAAATTTCAGTTGCTGTAAGTGAAGATAATATAAAAAGATATTATAATGATTATAAAATTTTAAGAAATTATGATTTTGATGAACAAAAACATAATTATTTTCCAGGGATGGATAAAGCAAATTTAATTTTAAAAGATATTCAACAAGATAGATTAATAAGAGGACTAAATGCAGAAACTAAAAGTAAAAGAAGATATGTTGATCATGAAAATGATAAAATTGTAGAACAAATTTTCCATTCTAAAGACCTTTTATTAAAAGAAATTGCTGAACAAGAAAAAAAATAAATATAGTAAATTAAAAATAAATTAATTATTTCTATTATATTTTTGAATGAAAAAATCACAAAAAAAATAATAAAAAATCTATTAAATTACTTGTAAATTTAATTATTTTTTATTTAAGTCAGATGGCAATTTCTTCACACATTATGTTTCATAGCGAACTTAGTGAAACTCATCATAGTGCTTTTTAATTTTATTTTTCATTATTATTATTAATTATGCTAAAAAAGTAATTTTTTTGGTTAAAAAAAATTAAAAAAAATCTAAAAAATTTAAATTTATGAATAAAATGGATTTAAATTCATTAATTAAAATAAAAAAATTCGAAGGAAAATAAATTAAATTTATTAACCGAATCAAAAAATTTTATTATGAATTTGATTACCAGCACTTCTTTTAATAGTTCCTATTCCCATTGAATTTAAATTATTATTAGATCTAATAACAGGAGAAGGAGCTCTATATCTAGGATTATTTTTTTGAGGTCGATTTAAAGTATTATTTGAATGAATTTGAGGTGAAGGTAATCTCTTAGTTGGACCACTCATATTATTATTGTTAACACTTCTTCTAATATTTCCATATTTATTATTATTAATATTATTTCCATATAATGAATTATTTTTTTCTTTTTGAGGAGCAGTTGATGGTCTATTATGAATATTATTATCATTTCTTGTTGGTGTTTTTGAACCATAATTTATTGATCTTTGAATTCCTCCGTAATTATTAAATCTTGGATTTAATGGATTATTATTATTTCCTTTATAATGATTTATTTGATCTGGAGTTGTTGGTTTTCTTATTATATCATTTTTTATTTTCACTGGACCATTTTGAGAACGTGGTCTATTATATAAATTTCCTTTTCTATTATTATTATGTAAATTTGGATTTTTTATTGAGTTATTACTTGAACTTTTTTTCATTAAACTTGGATTAAAGTTATTTATTGGTTTGTTTTGATTTTGATTATTTCTGAAATCTAAATATGAATCTTGTTTTTGATTATTATTATTTAAAAAGTCTTGTTGTCTATGAATGGGAGTATAATTCATGAAATTATTATTTTTATTTATATTATTATTTGTATAATCACTAGGTCTAAATTTTTGGTCTTTATTTCCAGTAAATGCATTCATTTTACCATTTTGAAAATCATCTTTATTCATATTAAAAATATTATGAATATTTAAATTTTTTTGATTTTCATTATTTTTTGAAATTATATTTTGTGGATTTTTAATATTTTGACTTTTATTCATTTTATTATTTGTTTGATTCATATAATAGCCAAAATTATCTCCAGTGAAATTCATTGAAGCTGATGTTTGATTGAAATTTATATTTGGAATTGGACCTATTTCAGAATCTATATTATTATTCATTGCATTTTTTATATTTTTTATTTTTTTCATTTCTTGTTTATTTGGTTCTTGATTGATTATAATATTATGAATATTATTATTTACAATTTGTTCATATTTTTCAGCATAAATTATTTTTCCTTTTTCATTATTTTGATTATCCATATAAATATTTTCTTTCAAATTAGGATAATTTTTCATATTCTTTGAATTTATAGAAGTTGTATTATTTACAATATTTCCTCTATAATTAATATTTTGATTATTATTATTATTATTTATTAAAGGAGAATTTTTTTGAAGAGGAACTGAATAAGTATTATTAAAATTATTATTTTTTATTTCATTTTGATTATTATTTTTTTTTGGAGGATTATTTTGCATATTAATTCTTTGATTATTATTTGAAATATTCTTATTATTATTATTTTTAAAATTATTATACATTTGAGTATAATTAAAAGGTAAATTTTCTAATTCATCATTATAAATATTATTTGTATTTACAAAAATATTATTTTGTTTTCCAGTTTGAAGAGGAATTTCATAATTTATTTTATTATTATTCATATTTATTTTTTGTTGAATATTTTGAGGATTATTAACTATATTAATTTGATTATTTTCTTTATTATTATTATTTATAAAATTATTCTTCATCATTCCACTATAATTTATTTTTGAATTTATATTTTGAAAATTATTAATATTATAATTCATATTTTGATTATTTGGATTTAAAGTTTTAATGTTATTCATCATATCAGAATTAAACACATTTCCTTCCATAAATTTAATTTTTCCTGGATTTTCACTCATTGTTCTATTTCCATCAAATCTTTTTTCTTCAAAAGTATCATCATCATATAATTTTCTTTTTCCTTTCATACAACTATGAGAAGGTCTCATTTTCTTATGATTTAAAATATTTTTAATATCTTTTTGAAAAAACAAATCTTTATTCAAATTAATAACTTCTAAATTTTGTTTTTTTATAGGATTAAAATCAGCCCAAGCAATATGATTTTTTTTCTTCATTTCACTAGGAACAATTTTAGCATTATATACTTCAGATTTTAAACCATTTACATAAGTATTTCTCATTAATCTTTCATCAGCAGAAGGTAAATTTTCTTCAGACCAAGGAATATTAATTATTCCTTCTCCTCTTTTAATCATTCTTCCTTCAAAATTTTTTAATTGTTCCATAAAATAATTAGGAATATCAATATCTTGTTTTCTATTTCTTAAAAATTCTAAACATTTATTTAAAGGCCATTTATATTTTTTCATAAGGTAAATTAATATAACAATGCAAACTCTATTTTGTCCTCTTGCAGAATAAGCTAAAAGTCCTTCTCCTTTATTAAAAGAATCTTCAATAAAATCTACGATTTTATTTGCGATTTCATCAAGAGAATCAAATAAATTTTGAGAAGGTGATTCTTGCCAATTTAAAGTTAAATATTTTATTCCTATTGTCTCCCATGCATTTATTATTTGTTTTCCTGTTGAATTTATCATATGAGTTAATTTAAATTGTATTACTACATCTAAATTAGTGGCTGCAATTTGATCTCCTATATATAACCCTTCTTTTATTTTTGTTATATTTAAGACTTCTGTTTGATAATCCATTTCTTGCATTGGATCATATTGTAATGGGTTATTTCCTATTGGAATATTATTATTAAATGCTCCTGGATAATTCGGAATCATATTCATTTTATATATTTTAATACTAATATTAAATTATTTAATTTTATTAATTTATTTATATGAATATTATATATATTAAATAAAAAATTAAAATATTTATCAAAAAAAATCTTTCTCAAAAAAATTAATATAAAACTCAAAAAAAAATATAAAAAAACGAAGTTACAAAATTTATATTAAAAAATGTCATACTACATTACTCCTTTAAAAGAGACACTAGTGCGTGAGCACGTTCGCTACCCAAACCGTTTCAACATATACATAGCAGGTGATTTATATTATTCAAAATCAATAGATAAAACAAAAAAATATCCAGCAGTGATAGTAGGAGCACCATATGGTGGAACAAAAGAGCAAGGACCATGTGTATATGCGAATGAATTAGCTTCATTAAATTACATAGTATTAACCTTCGATCAAGTGTTCATGGGTGAATCAGGTGGTGAGCCTCGTCATACATCAGATCCTTCTCTATTTGCAGAAAGTTTTTCAGCAGGAGTTGACTATTTAGGTGTTAAAGTACCTTTTGTTGATAGAACTAAAATTGGAGTTTTGGGTATTTGTGGTTCTTCTGGTTTTGCTCTTTCAGCTGCGAGTGTAGATCAAAGAATTAAATGTGTTATCACTTGTTCTATGTATGATATGACTAATGTTGGAGATGATGAAATTATCAAAGGAACAAACTATAGAAATGGAAAAAAGATTATGTGAACAAAGATGGAAAGATTTTGAACAAGGTTTTCCTGAATATAAACCTTATTTCCCCGAACAACCTTATGAAAGTGAAGATGATCTTCCTACGAAAAATGGAGATAAGGTGAGTAATGAATGGGAAAGATTTTATGCTTTGAAAAGAGGATTTCATCATAATTCAAAAGGAGGATTTACCACTACTAGTAATTTATCTATGATGCAATTTAGTGCTTTAAATTATGTTTATGAAATCAGTCCTAGACCTATTTTATTCTGCTTTGGAGATATTGCACATTCGAGATCTTTTAGTGAAGTTGCTTTTGATAAAGCTCTTGAACCTAAAGAAAAATGTATTGTTGAAGGCGCTGAACATATTGATTTGTATGATAAAGTTGATAAAATTCCTTTTCAGAAAATTGATGAATTTTTAAAGAAAAGTTTACATGTTGAAGATAAATAAATAATCTTTTTATAATTCTCAAAAATATGAAATAGTTATGTTTTTTTTTAATGATTTAAAAATTTATATATTAAAAAAAAGAAGTATTTCAATCATTAAACATAGTATTGAATATAAAATTTTTATTATAAAAGAATTATAGGTTGATAAAAGTTTTCATATTCAAATTAAGAATATGTTTTTCTTCCTGAATGCATAATTAAAATAATTATTATAAATATAAATTCAATATAAATAACTTATTTTAATTCAATAATTATTATAATCAAAATAATCCTAAAAAATTAAAAATGAGAAAATATGGTAGATTAAAAAAAAAAGATAATGAAGAAGGAGAAGAAACACCAACTTCAAAGAATGGAGATTCAAATAAAAGAAGGAATCAAAAAGAAGAAATTTCAACTGAAAAAATTGAAAATTTAAATGATAGAAATATTATAAGTAAAGATATTGATGAAGCAGAAAATTATGATGCTGATACTGTATTAACTCCTGATTTATGGCAAGTTTATGCAAATGTAAAAGCTGAAAATGCTGATTTTAAAAGTGATATTTTTAATAAAAATATTGACCATCTACTTGAAAACATTGGTAATTTTGATTCTGAAAAAATAAAACATAATTTTAATATGGATGGATTTCCTCCTTTAATGAAGAATATTTTAACTCCAAGTGAATTATTAGACAAATATACAAAAAAAGCTTCTCAAATTTAAATATAAAAAAAAATAAGATTTCTTATATTTTAAATTTATTTAAAAATCATTATATATCTTGAAAAAAAAATATTTTAACAAAGTAATAAAAATAAAATATATAAAAAAAATAAAAAAATTAAAATATAACTTATAAAAAACAAATTAAAAAAAAATGAAAAATCCTAAAAAAGAAATAGATAAAAAAGACCTTCCAGCACCATCTCAACGTCACCGATATTTCTTACCATCAGAAGTAAAAGAACACAACACAGCAAATGATTGTTACGTATCGATATTTTATCAAGTATTTGACTTGACAAAATATATTCAAGAAGTATATTCTCCATTAGTAGATCCAATAATAAAAGCAGCAGGAACTGATATATCACATTGGTTTGATCCAAAAACAAAAGAACCAAAAACTTGTATTTTAGAAGGAACATCTTTATTATCATATTATTGTCCTAATGGTCAATTTCCTAATATTCCTCCTCCTTATCCTGATGCTGAATGGGATTATGATTTTGATATTCCTTGGTGGAAAAATCCTAATTATATTGTTGGAAAATTAACTCATAAAGTTAGGAAATTAAAAATTATGAATACTTTAACTGAACATGTTGATCTAATTGAATGCTGTGAAGAAGAAATTATTTGGGAAATTTTAAGAAGATATAAAAAATATAATGATCATGCTGAAAGTTATACTTGGAAAAGATTACAAAGAAGATTAGATATGGATTTAACTCTTGATGAAAATGAAGTCCCTGATGAAACTGAAGATCATTTTACTATTTATGATGATAATGTTAAAAATATTGAAGAAGAAGAATATATTCCTGTTATTCATTTATATTTTAATGATGATTTGACTGAGGCTTAAAGATTTATTTAATAAAAAAATAAAAAATATTTTTTCGAAATTTCATAAAACTTTGGTTTTTAATGTTTTTAATATAATTAATTGATAGATTTATAAATAGTTAATTATTATTGTTGTCAAGTGAAAACATTAAAAGTTTTCTAAATTGTCTTATTTTCACTTGATAAATTAAAGAAAAATATATAATAACATTTGAGAAACTCAATTTTAACATTAAATTATATCAAAAGGAAATTCTAAAATAATACCATAAACAAAAAATTAATATAATATTTATTGAATACATTAATTAAATTCTTTCAATTTTTATTTAATAGATTTTATATTTTTAAATTTTTGATTTATTTTTATTTAACAATTTAATGGTAAAAAAATTTAGATTTATTTTTTTGATATTTAAAAATTAAATAAAAAGTAATTTATTGCATATAATTATTTTCAATTTCTTCATCATCATCATTTAATAAATTTATTGAAAGTAATTCATTATGTAAAATTTCAATTGCTTTTCCATATTCTACAGTTTGAGTAAATAAAATATTATCTCCAGGTTCATTTTCTTTATTATAATTGGTATGAAAATTTTTTTCTGCTTTTTTATAAATTCCTTCATAAAATTTTCCTTGATCTAAATTAGAATAACTAATTTTAGTATTATTACTAGTTTTTGAAGAATTTAATTTTGGATTGCTTTTACTTCTATATAACTTATTATTTTTACTTATTTCATGTTTAGTATAATCATAATCTAAATTATAATATTTAGGTTTATTATTCCAAATTTTTCCTGAACCTGGTTTCTTTTCTTCTCTTTTTTTTTCATTATTCTCTTCATCTCTTTTTTTTTGCATTCTCTTAATATACATTTGATATGATTCTGGATCTTCTAATAAATTTACACTTTTATATGTTATATATGATTTATTTAATGAATTTTCTTTATTAATTTCAGGAGTAAAAAAACATTGTTTCATTTCTTTTTCTTTTTCAAGTTTTTTTAAATTCTCCATTCTTTCTTTTTGTTTATTTTTCCATATTTCTTGTCTTTGTAATAAATCATACATTTGATTTTCATTATTATTATTTATATCAGTATTTATAGTTAAATTAATATAATTTGAAGTTTTATTTATTTTAGGTGAAAAAGTACATTCATTCATAATTATACTTTCTTCTTCTTTTTTTTTAATTTGCCTTTTTTCATTTAATTTAGCTTGTTGAAGTTTACTTAAATCATGTAAATAATCCCATCTAGATCTGCTTGCTTTAGAAATATTTGTCATAAGATTACTATCATTTAAATTAACATTTTGATTATTTATTCTATTTGTATAACCATGTTCTCTTTGAAATTGGTCAATAAAATCATTTCTATTTTGAATATGAGTAGAAATATCATTGTTGGACATAGTAGATAAAATTATTTTATATTAATTTAAAAAAATTTTAAATAATTTTTTTCTATAAATCTGAATCCAAACAAATTATAATTTTATAATATAAAAATGTCAGGTATCAATTCCAGTTATTTATCAAAATCAAAATTGAATATGAGTGGAGATGGAACAAATAATGATAGAATGCAAAAACTTGCTGAAAAATTAGGAAGAATTACCACAGTAATTGAAAATGAAAAATCCACAAAATTTGAGCAATACGAACAAAAAACAATGAATATTTATAATTCAATTGAAGAAACCAAAGAAAATAACAATGCCAAATTTAATGATGTTAAAGAACAAATATTAGTTATTCAAAAAACTTTAGAAGATGATTCTGCAAAAAGAGAAGCAGCTCATAATGAATTTATGGATTTTATGAAAAAAATGGAAGAAAAAATATTTGAAAAATTTGATGCAGAATTACAAGCAAAAAAAGAAATTGAAGTTAAAGTTGCTCAATATTTAGAAGAAAAATTTAATGTTGTTAAAAACGAATTACAAAATCAATCTAAAACAAGATATGATTCAATTGAGAATTTAGAAAATTATTTTGAAAAAGAATTGCCTAAAATTCAAACTGGATTTAAAATGGAACAAACTGAAAGAGAAGAAGCTGATAATAATGCTATGATGAGATTAAATGATGAAATCCAAAAAATTGATGCTGTTATTCAAGGAGAAAAAAAAAATAGAGAAGAAACTCAAGAAGGTATTTTAGAAATGATTAAAATTATGAATGATAGAATGAAAAATGATTTATCGAATGAAAGAAAGGAAAGAGAACAAAATGAAGAAGTTCTTATTGATGTTCTTGAAAATACATGTAATAGATTGCAACAAACAACTTCTCAAATTTAAATTTTTATTTAATTTTCATTTAAAGTTTTTTTTTAATAATCAAATTTACATTTTAATTTAAAGCGAAGACTTTAAAAAAATTTATTTTATTTTTTTCATCTA
>JAEEGK010009419.1_pt1 | contig 22813 bp, 16 predicted proteins | sample 8958771 | NCBI WGS metagenome assembly JAEEGK01 (sample SAMN16246547, study PRJNA631951) | gut metagenome | biome: gut microbiome; feature: rumen; material: SC-attached | host: Bos | place: Iran: Karaj | collected 2018-10 | reverse complement strand
AAAGAAAAAAAAAAAAAATAAAAAGTATAATCAATCAAAATATTATAAAAAAAAAAATAAAGAGAATCAAAAAAAAAATATTAGTAAATAAAAAAAACAAATAAAATAGATAAGAATTAATAAAGATAGTTTTTTATGATAATTTTTTATTTATTTTTATAATTATTTTTTTTATTAATTATAATTTAATCGTTTGATTTATTTCATATATTTTTTATTCTTTTTATTTTACTATTTAAAAATATATGAGTTTTATAATTGAATTTATTTATTATATTTTTCTTTTTTTCCCCATTATTTTCTTTTCATTTTCCTTTTCTTCATTATTTATATTTTTATAAATTTTCTTTGGTCTATTAATAGTTTTTAAAATTCTTTTTGAAAAAATAATTTTATTTGAATCATTATCTTCTTCATTTTTACAACTATCATATTCATTTTCTTTAAATTCAAAATATTCCATTGATTAAATTATTATTTTTTTATATGAAAAATATAAAAATAATAAACAAATTTAATAACAATTTTTAATAGCAAATAATATATATTTTAAAATCTAAAGTGATATATCAATATTTATTTAAATTTTCAAATTATTATTTAGTTTTTTTATTGCGTCTAAGTCACCATATAATTGTAATTTTGAGTTAAATGCAATATGAATTTTATTCTTATTTTCATTCATTAAAACCCTTATTTCTTTTTTTGAACTATCTTTTTCTACATTTGGAATTTCGAAGAAAATAAAAGGGCAATATATTTTTTTATTTTCATCAATTGAATGGTCCATTAATTTATTTCTTTCAATAATATAATTTATACTTTTATATTGTTCTAATAAATTATTTATTGTTTCCTTTTTTAAAGAAATTTCATTTGAAAATTTTTCTATTTCTTTATTTATATTATAAATATCATTATAATCTATTTCATTTTGAAATTCTTTTTTTCCATTCCAAAATATTTTTTTTGTTTTTTTTTCTTTTGAAAATAAATGAATGCTTTTCATTACATTTAAAGAATCATAAATCCTTCTCCTGATATTTTTTTGATCTTTTATTCCTATTACATTACTATTATTAACTATTTCATCTGATATTTCTTTATAACTTGTTTGTTTTTCTCTTTTAATTATGTTCATTACCATATTTGATATTTCTTTTAATCCATAATTGTTTTTATTTTTAATAATCAGTTTTTGTTTTTCATTTATTACTTTTTTAAATTTTAATAATGGTTTTTTTCTCTTTTTTTGTAAAATAAAATTTTTATTTTTATATTCTTTTTTATCAGTATTTATTACGTTATTATCATTAATATTATCTTGAAAACTATTATTTAAATTATTTACATATGTTAAATTATTATATTCATTTTTTAAACTATTACTTAATAATTGACTGAAATTATTATTTTTTAGTAAATCAGGTGTATTATTTGTTTGAATATAATTTTGAATTATATGATAATCTTTACTTTTTTGAGAAACAATTGATGATTGAGAAGGATTAATTCTAATTTCTTCTTTAAAAGAAAATTCAGGACAATATTCTTTTAAAAAAATTGATTTAACTTTTTGTATATTTATTGGTTCTTTAAATGTATTTAATATTTTATCATATTTTAATATTTCAAAAATTTTATTTATAATTTGATCATCTGAATTTAATGAATAAAATCTTGATAAAATTACTTCATTATTATTATAATTTTCATTTTTTTCTAATCTCATAAGTAAATTTTTAATATTTAAAGGAATAGATTCTAATAAATTCATTTTTTATTAATTACTAATATAATAAAATTTATTTTAAAATGAAAACAATTAATGAAATACAAAATAAAATATTTTCTAATACAAAATGTTCAAATCATCCAAATTTAGCTTTTTCTTTTTATTGTTTTGATGATAAAACATTTTTATGTCAAAAATGTTTTAAACTTCATAAAAAGCATAATATAGAAATTATATGCGATTTAAAGGAAAAAGCAGACTTTTATTCTAGAACAATAAATACAGAAAATTTTTCTTTTTTAGAACAATATGATGAACATAAAAAAGCATTAATAAATATAAAAAATATAATAGATGAAAAGATAACAGATATAGATAAAATAATAACAAATTTAAAAGAAAAAAATACAGAACTACCATCTCAAAACTTAGATTTAATAGAAAAAAAAAAAACTTTATTTGATTTAAATTACAATGAATATACTCATTTAATAGAAATGTTAGATTTATCAGAAGAAATTAAAAAACTTTCAATAAAAGTAGAAAATTTATCAAATAATATGAAATTATCAAGATATAATAATTTACATTTTATAAGTAGTCAAGTAAAAGTTGTAAATGAATCAATAACTCATGATGGTTATGGTACAAATATTTTATTAGGAAAAGAAAATGGTCCTTATTTTTTAACTGAAGGAAATAAAAATCATTATATAATATTTGATTTAGGTAAAAAATATTATTTAAAAGGAATAAAAATTACACTTCATGATTTTGAATGTACTTTAAAAAATTTTAAAATTAGTGTTATGGATGATAATAATAATTGGAAAATTGTTTCTAGTTTCATTTGTCAACCTTTTAATAAAGAAGTTAATTTCCAATATTTTGATATCGATGTTGATACACAAAAGGTTAAAATGGATTTAATAGATAATTGGGGAAATGGAGGAGGAAATTATATATTAATTAAAAGATTATATTTTGAAGTTGGAGAATTAAACCTAAATAATTAAAATTTAAATTTATTTTTTATAATAATTTTATTATTTTAATGGATTATAAAATATTTAGTAGAAAATATAAGAATGAAAATATCTCAGAATTTTATAATTTTTTTCTGAAAAAAATTGGAATTAATGAAAATTATATTTTATCAAATAATGAATCTTTATTTTATTCCTTTTTTATGAAAAATTTAGGAAACATCTATTTATCAAATAATATGAATATTAATTATATTTATAAATATTCTAAAAATTTTAAAGTGGTAAATGTGGAATCAATATTTAAATATATATTAATTTATATCCTTTCTTTTGGTATAAATATAAAAAAAAATATAATGAACAAAAAATATTTGAACAATTTTTTGTCAAGGAAAATAAAAAATTAAATAATTTATTGAAAATATTTTACAAATTATATAATGAAAAACAATTTAAAACAAATAATGTTGAAATTCTTTCACAATTATTTGTCTATTTATCTATTTGTGATAAAAAAAATTTTGAAAATTTTAATTCAAATTTTGAAATAAAATCATTTTTCTTTTACACAAAATCTATTAAAATTTTTTCTGATTTATTTTTAAATAAAGATAATTTAATAAACGAAGAAATAAATCTAATTGAAAATTTTTTATTATTTATTAGAGAAAATATAATCTCAAAAAGCACTTCAAATAGATTTCTTCTTTTGGAATATAATAAAAAGTCTGCTTATTCAATTTTAAATTTTTTAAAATTAAAACATTTTTCTCAAAAAATAAAACAACAATTAAAAAATATTCTCTCCGATATATATATATATTTATATAATTTTGATTTGTTATGTTCTTTTATAGATTTAATAAAAACAGGTTTAATAAATTTGAATGAAAAAACAAATAATGAAATAATTAATGATATTCCAAAAATATCCTTTATACCTGAATTCGTAAAAAATGGTAAAAAATTGAATGAAAATCAAAATTTTTTTTATTTAAGTGGGAAAAATTCAGGTTTTAGAAAAGAAATAAAAAAGGATAAATTTTCTTTATTTCTATCCTTTATTTTAAAACCTGATTTTTTTTTAGATGAATATATTTTAATTTCAATATTAGATTCAAAAAATATTTATTTTAATTTCTCTCTAAAAAAAATTGATAATAATAAATATGAAACAATTTTTTATTACAATCAATTAAAAATAAATTATTCAACGAATATTACTATAGGAAATTGCTATAATGTTTATTTTACTTTTGACCCATTTGAAATTTTTTTCCAAAAGAATGGAAAACCAAATATTTCAAATGAAAAAAATACAAAAAGAAAGAAAAGTAAAAATTATGAAATTTTGATAGGATATAAATATGATAAATCAAATAATAAATATATAAGTTCTTTTGAAGGATTTATTAAAGAAATAATTATATTTTCCTCAAATTTAAATGAAAATGATATTAATCAATTATTGGAGCATAAAAACAATAAAAAAAATATTTATTCAAATCATGCTAATAATATAATTTTTAAATTAAATCCATTGAATTATTCTCAATACAAAAAACAAGAAGAAATTGATTTTGTAGAATTAAATGCAATAAATTTTATGATGAAAAAATATGATTTCAAAAAATTTTATTCCTATATTTCTTACAATAATATTGGATTAAATAATGGATATTCAAACATTTTCCCAAATAAATATTTTAATTGTTTTTTTCGAATTATAAATTTTAGTGATATAATAAATAAATTTGTAGAATTAAATGGAATATATTTAATTGATCTTATTTTTGAATATATATATCAAATTTTTATGAAATTTAATAATATAAATAAAATAAATGATGAAATCTTAACAAATATGTAAGATATACTTTATTAATTATATAGAATTGATTTGTTAACAAAAACTTTAGATTTATTTGTTTCAATTATTTCTACTCAAAAATATCATAATTATGAAATTGAAAAAATATTATTTCAAATTTATTTTGTGATTAAAGAAGTAAATTTATATATAAAAAATAGTTGACAAAATATAAAAAATTAAATTATTCTTATTTCAATGGAATTGAAAATTTATTCATTACTCTAGATTATCTAAGAAAAAATTATAATCAAAATCCAAATATTGAAGATTTGATTAATTTATTATTTGATATTTTCCTAGAAATTGATTTTTATGATGATGATATTTTAATTGATAATTTATTTCAATTAATTTTCAAATATCTAAATGACCATAGAAATAATAAAATTTTATTTATTAAGCGACTTTTTCAAAAACTTTTACAATTTTCAAATATTGTAGAAAATAAATTATATCAAGAATCTTATTTGAATTTATTATCTAAAATATTAATTGAAAGTGTTGAATTGTGTCAACAAAATAATAATAATTTTTGTGATTTGTTGAAAGAAACAATTGAAAAGAGCAATAAAAATTTAATTAAAATATTGATCATCACTTTATCTAAAACTAATCTTCTTATTGATAATAAATATGTAGATATTATAATGAAATATATGTCTAAACAAAATTTAGAAAAACAAAATGTAATATTAAAAAGCCTATTTAATATATTATATATTTTTTATATAAAAAATGATAAAGATAATATAGAAAAAGAAACAAATGTTAAGGAATGCTTAATTAATTTACCACAAAAAATCTTTATTCAATTTTTTATTGAAAAAATATCTAATGATTTTTTAGAGAAAAAAATTGATAAAGTAATTCATAAAAATATAATTTCAAAAATTCAAAAATTGTTAAATGAATTTATTTCAAATGAAAAATATAATTTTAATGATTTAAATGATTATACAAAATTTAATGAGTTAATAATACAAATGTCTCAAAAAGAAGAATTAAAAACTTTTTTTAGTTCCCAAGATGGCTTTTGTATAAATTTTTATTTAAATTATTACAAAACTTTAGAAAATATAGATATTTCATTATTAATTGAAAATATAATAAAAATTAATTCTGAACCATTTATATTTTTATTTTTAAAAAATTTTTCAGAAGAATTTATATTTACATCTCAAAATAAAAAATATTTAACTTTTTTAATTGGAATTATTGAGATAATTTATACAACATTAAATTATAATAATATCAATTTTACAAATATTAATCAAAAAGATAGAAATATAGGAGAAAATTTAAGAAATCTTATTATATTATTTGAATTTTTATATAATTATGAAAAAAAAACATGTGATATTATATTTGAAGATAAAAAATTAAAAAATATCTTATTTGATACTATAGAAATGTTAATGAAAACAAATTTATATTTATTTCCTTTTTGTAAAGAAATATATCAAAGAATAAAAAATAAAAAAAAACCTAAAAAATTAATTTGTGAAATAATTATTGATATATATTATAATATTATTTGTTATGAATCTCAAAAAAATAATAAAGAAAAAGAAAATATGATTAAAAAACTTAATTCTTTTATTTTTTACATAAATGATTATTCAACAATCTTTTATTATATTGATATTTCAAGAGATGAAAATGAAAAAGAAAAAGGAAATAATATGAAATGGGAAAAAGTTTTACAATTTAAAAATAAATTAAGAAAAAAACAACAATTCAATATTACAGAATACATGTTATGTAAATTATTTATTTTTAATAACAAAATATGCGAAGAAAATAACAATGAAAAAAATATAATAGATCTTTTTTCAAATATCTTAAATACTTTATTCATTGACTCTAAGAAAATAAGAAATAAAAGAATATATTTTGAAAATAAAATCAGTTATGTTTTCTATAATAACGTAAAAGATTTAATTGAAAAAAGTTCATTTTGTGATGATAGTTATCAAGTATTTGAAAGAAAAATAAAAACGATGTTTCAAACAAATGATTTTGGGTCAAGAATAAATTATTATGAAATGTATGCAAGTAAATGTTTAGTAAAAAATTCAGAAAAAAAAAATGTAAAAGAAAATATAATTGAAAAAAAAGAAGATTTAAAAGTAAAGGTTCAAAATTCAAATAATAATTTAAAAGATAATGATATAAATATATTTATTATTGAAGAAAATTTTAATAATTCACCATTATGTTATATAACAAAAGATAATAATGTTTTTTTTCAAAAAAATGAATTATTATTAAAAATTTTTTCAAATCAATTTTCAGATATTTATTTTTATAATGAAAAATTTATAAAAATGAAATTATATTATATTAGTCATTATAAAATAAATTCAGATACAAAATTATTAAATTTTCCCACAAAAATAAAAAATTATTCAAAAAAATATAAACCTCGTTTATTTTTAACTCAAAATTTCAATTTTTTCAATTCTGAATTTTTTAAAATATCTCATCCTTATTTTGTTAATTTTGAAAAAAATATAAAAAACAAAACTATATTAATAAAAAAAAAAATTCTGGATGTTTCTAAAAAATCTACAGCATATTATTCTGAATATGTAAATATTATTGATAATATATTTGGAAAAATTTATTTTGAAGAATATTTTTTATTGTTTAAAAGTGAAGAAAATATTCCTTCTCAAGATCAAAATTTTTATTTAACAGAAATTATAACTCAACCTTTAAAAGAAAAAATGATAATAATATTTTATGAAGAAGTGGAATATGTAATTGAAAGAAGATTTTTATTTTTATGGCAAGCAATTGAATTTTATTTAAAAAATGGTAAAAGTTATTATTTTAATTTATTTAACAATAAAGAAATGAATAAAATAATGAATGAATTATCAAAAAGGAATATAAATATAATAAGAAAGGTTGACTTTGAAAAAATAATTGAAAGAATTTTAAAAAAATTTGAAAATAAAAAAATATCATCATATATATATTTATTAAAACTAAATAACTTTTCATCAAGATCATTTAATTCTTTATCTACATATCCAATATTTCCTTGGATAATAAATTCAATAGAACCTTCATTTGATTTATTAAAAGTATTAAAAAATAATTCAGACAATAAATACATAAGAGATTTTAAATATCCAATAAACTGTCAACAAGAAGAGTATAGAGAATTAGCAATTAATAGATATATTTATTCAGATGATAAATTTTTTCAATTTCATCAAGGAATTAATTATTCATCTCCTGGTTTTATTTCATATTATTTAATGCGAATTTATCCTTTTATTATTCAACAAATAAAACTTCAATCAAATAATATGGAACAATCAGATAGAATGTTTAATTCTCTTCAAAGAATTATGACTAGTTTAATAAAAGGAGCTGATAATAGAGAATTAATACCTGAAATTTATTCTCAAATTGAGATTTTTATTAATTTAAATTGCATTTTTTTTAATTATACTACAAAAAATAATCTTGTTGATGATTTATATATATGTTCTAAGGAAGGATTATATGGAAATAATATTATTAATTATGTTAAATTAATTAGTCAGTTATATACTTTAATCAATAGTGATTATATTTATAAATTAATTGTTGATTGGATTGATAGTATTTTTGGTAAAAATCAAAGTATTGAAGATGAAAAAATTAGAAAAGAAAGTTGTAATGTTTATCTAAAATATTGTTATGAGGAATATTCTGCAAAGATATTAAATGAATTTATGTTCCATGATTTTAAATTATCTAAAGAAGAATTAGATGAAAAAAAAGAAGAAGTAGATATAATTATTACCAATGCTAAAAATTTTGGTCAAATACCTTATAATATTTTAAAGAAAAAAAATCATAAATTAAAACTAGAAAAAGAAAAAGAAAATAAAGAAATAGAAAAAAAAAATATTCAAGAAATAAAATTAAATAAAAATATTGAGTTAATTTATTTTACTGTTTTTCATTTTGATAATATAGAACTTTTATTTACCATTGAAAGAGATAATAGTAATAATTTATTTTTAAGAGAGCATACAACAAAAAATTATATAGAATTGTTTAATGTTAAATTTTTTGGAAAAAAAATTAATAATACAATTATTTATATCAAAAATCCAAAATACTTTTTTACAGTTTTGATAAATGATATAAAAGAATTAACATTTATAATAATAACATGTAAATATATTGATAATTCAATTAAATTATATAGTTTTAAAAAAGGCCAAATAATAGAGAAAAAACCAGAACAAATTAAATATTTTGCTAATTGTATTCAAAAAATAAATGAAAATGAAATATTATTGGGATGTTTTAATGGTAAATTATTAAAATATAATGTATTAAATGAATCAATAAAATATGTTAATTCAATTCAAGCCCATAACTCTATGATAAATTCAATTGAAATTAATGAGAATTTAAATATTATTATTACTTCTGGAGATGATCATTTAATTTCTATTAGAAAATTATATGATTATACATTACTTTCTTTAATTAGTTTATCTTATAATTTAAATTGTTATGAAATTAAATTATCAAATTTAAATATTTTATATTGTTCATGTTTAATTGATGAAAAAGCATTTATAATATTAAATTATACTGTTAATGGTTTATATATTTCAAAATCTTGTTCTTCATTATCTAATTTTTATTTTTATAAAAATTATTTAATTTCTCTTTTAGATAATTCAAATATGATTTTTATTTTAAATGATTATGATTTATCGATTGAAAATTTTTGTTTTTTAACTATTAATTTTGAGAATAATGATATATTTAAATTCTTCTGTTACAATGAAAATATTATCTATTATGCAAATAATAATAAAATCAATATAGAACCATTTAAATTAGAAGAAAAATGTAAAAACAGTTTAAATAATAATTAATAAATAAAATGAAATGATTTGTAAAAATAAAAGTTAATTTATTTTTTTTATAAAAAATTTATAATATATTTAAATTATATAATAATTTATTAAAAAAAATGTTAGTAAATAGAAATAAAATAAGTAACAAAAAAGAATTAAATAATAAACAAGAAATGATTCAAATTTTAACTAATAAAAATTCATTAAATATTCCAGAAGAGCCAAAAAATAATAATAAACAAAACTATATTATTAATTTTGAACAAAAATCAATAAATAATTTAAATTATAATTCAACTAGAAATAATATAAGCACTCAAAATAACAATAATAATAATTATGAAAATAATAATCAAAAAGAACCTATAAAAAATAATAGAAATAAATTATTATATATTCCTTGTATGAATTGTGGAAATGAAATTCCAGTAAATGAAACAGAAAAACATTCTTCAATTTGTTTAACTGTAAATAGTGATATAATAAATAAAGAAAATAGTGATAAAGAATTTGAATTAATAAATTATAAATTAACTAAAATAAATACTCATTTAAATAATATTTATTTAGGTAAACTTGATATGGTCACTGATACTTTAAAAAAAGAAGTTTCAATTTATGGAAGAGAATTATATAAATTTGTATCAGAAAGTATAAATGTTGAAGATGCAACTTTAAATAATATTAAATATTTAAAAATATTATATAGTAATTGTGAGAATTTACAAAGAAAATATGGTAAATTATCTTTATCTTCTTCAATTATTATTGATAGAGTAAAAGTATTAATTAATGAAAAGATATTTAAAATTAAAACAATTTTAAGAAAAAATGCTTTAATAAGAAAAGATATGAATCAAAAAAAATATGAAACAAATATTAATTTAATTAAATATAATTTTGATAGTGAAACAGAAACAAATAATAATAATAATAATTATAATATAAATAATAGAATTGAAGAAATTCAAAGTGATATAGAAAATCAAACAATAAATCAATTAAATAATACTTTAACAAGTCTTAATAGTAGTGTTTCATCTCAATCATTTTATAATGTAAAAACAGATTTAAGAAAAAAAGTAAGTGAAGAAATATCTAATAATTGTATTAATAATTATTTAAAAAATGATAATAAAAGTATAAATATTAGAAATTCATTTGGTTCATATAAACCAAATGAAAATAATGAAAAAAAAGAATTTATGAAAAGAGTTTTTAGATATAAATTTGAATGTTTACATAGTTCTCATATTGGACAACATATTAATCCAAAAGATATTTATGAAGAAGCAAAAAGACTAAAAATTGCTAGACCAGATTGGGATAATTTTATTATGAATGAATTGAATAATCCATATAAATATGCAAAAAAAATTATGAAAAATAATAGAAATGTAAGTATAAATAAAGTATTTGAAAGAGTAAATAAAGAAAGATTAATGGATATTATAAATGAGGAATAAATAAATATTTTTTTAAATGAGTATTTTTTTTTAATGACAATAAATATATTCATTATTTAGTAATTAATAAGTTTTTACTCAATAATTTATATTAAATTTTATTTAATTTAATAATTTTTTTGAATATATAATATAATTACAAAAATATATTTATATAAAACTATTCATTCCATATCATAATTAGATTTATATCTTTTAGTATCATCTTTTTCATCATCTTTTTCATCATCATCATCTTTATCATCATCTTTATCATCTTCTTTATCATCATCATTCTCATTTTTTAAATTACTATTTAATTCAATATTTTCATCATTATTTTCAATATCTTCTATATTTTTTTCTACTTTTGATATTATTAAATTATTATTTTCTACATAAGTATAAAATGTTACTATACTCATTCCAGAAAAATATGAAAGAACTTCAATAACTTCAATTAATAATAAAAAATTATATAACATTTTTATATAATTTCTTGGTAATTTAAAATCATTTAAAACAAAAATGATAATTAAAATATATTTTATAAAAATGAAAAATAAAAGCAAAAATAAAGTAATTTTTAAAGTATTATATACTTTAATTGCTTTTTTCTTTTGATTGTTATTTTCATCATTTTCAATATCTGGGATATTATTTGCAGAAAAAATATTTTTATTAATTTCAATATTAAAAGTAAAAAATAAATAAAAGTAAAATATTAAAAGAATAATAAATCTAAACATATTTATAATAGTATTATTATAAGAAAATATTGGAAATGTAACAAAAGAAAATATAAAAATATATAATAAATGATTTTTTTTTTTAGGAATATAAGTTTGATATTGATCAATTAATAAAGAAAATAATATCACATATATAATCCAAATTAAAAAATTTCTTGTATTTAAACCATTAATTTTAATAAATTTTGATAAAGAATATAATAATAAAAATGTATTTTGATTTTCTCTAATTAAATTAAATTTGTCATAAATTGTCATCCAAAAAATAAAAGACAAAAAATAAAAAAAAATTCCTAAATAACATATACAACTTTCAATAAAAATATATGTTTTAGGAGATTTAATCATTTCAATAACTAATATAAAATCATTAAGAGAAAAAATTTGAGTCATTTTTTATTTTAATATATTAATTAAATAATAAAAAATGGGTGATAAAAATAATTTTAAAGGTATATTTTATAATGTTAATGAAGAACAAAAATTTTTTGAAGGAGGAGCACATTTTAAATATTCTGATTTAGTAAAAAAATTACAAAATTTAATTAAGAAACAAGAAAAAAATTTAAATATTTGTATAGAAAAAATTAATAATCAAAAAGAAGAAAAACATATTAAAATTAATAGATTTATTTTAAAAAATCAATTAGAAATTTCAAGAAATTTAAAAACAATTCCTAAAAATAAATCACCAGAAATTTTAAAAAATTTTTCAAATGGAAAAAAATTTTCAAAATTAAAATTAAATGTTTTGGAAAAAGATTTATTATCATTAAGATTAAAAAAGAGAATTGATAGTGAAAAAAATTTAACTTTACCTAAAATAAAAAATAATGCAAATGAATCATATAAAAATAATGAAAAGAATTTACCAATGAAAACAATTATAAAAACTATTTTATTTAAACCAAGAGAAAATAAAGAAAAATATGATATAAATAATAATTTATATCAATCCAATAAATCACTTTTTGATGATTTTTCACAAAATTCAATAAATAATTCTTTAGAAAAAAAGAAAAACAAATTATTATTCAATATATCTCCAAATTCTAAATTATTTAGTATATGTAATGGTTCTATTTTAAATTCATCAATATATAAAATAAATACTTCTAAATTAAAATTACCAAAACAAAATAAAATTAAATTTAATTGAATAAAATAATTATATTTATTTTTATGTAAATAAAGTAATTGAATAAAAAGGTTTTATTTAAAAAAAAATATATAAATAATATTATATTGAAAATAAATTAAATTTAAATAGATTAAATAAAATTTTAATTGTTAAAAAAGATAATCCAATAAAAATTAAATAAAACTTAAAAAAAATTCTAAAAATGGGATGTTGTTGTAAAAAAACAAATAAAAATGACATAAACACTCCCTTAATTCCAAAAGAAGAATCTCCAATTCAAGAAACAGACTTTGAAAAATTAAAACTTTTAGGAAAAGGTTCATTTGGAAAAGTATATTTAGTTCGTCAAAAAAATACAAAAAATTTATTTGCAATGAAGATATTATCAAAAGAATATTTAAAAGAAAAAAATGAACAAGAACATACAAAAACAGAAAGAAAATTATTATCTCAATTAAATAATCCTTTCATAATAAATTTATATTATGCATTTCAAAATGAAAAATATTTATTTTTAATATCAGATTTTATTCAAGGAGGAGATTTATTTTTTCATTTAAGAAGAGAACGTTTTTTTTCAAATGAAAAATCTCAATTTTACATATGTGAATTAATATTAGCATTAGAATATCTTCATAAAAAAAATATGATATATCGAGATTTAAAACCAGAAAATATTTTAATAGATAAAACAGGACATATTAAATTAACTGATTTTGGTTTAAGTAAAATTTTAGATAAAAAAAAAAAAAATTTAACAATTTGTGGGACACCACAATATGTTGCCCCAGAAGTATTTGAAGGAAAATATGATAAATGTGTTGATTGGTGGAGTTTAGGTTGTTTACTTTATGAATTTTTATCTGGAAAAGTATTATTTAGATTTAGTGATACTATTGATTTAAATATTTATAAAAAACCTATTCAAATGCCAAATAATTTTACTAATGAAGCTAAATTATTTTTAAATGATATTTTAGTTGTTAATCCTAATAAAAGATTAGGTTATGGGAAAAATGGAATTGAAAATATTAAAAAACATATTTATTTTAAAAATATTAATTGGGATGATGTATTTAATAAAAAAATTGAACCACCTTTTATTCCTATGTTAAATAATGATGAAGATTTAAGGTATTTTGATAAGGAATTTACTGAAGAAAGTATTTTAGATACTAATAATAATGATTCTCATAATGAGAATTATACTTATTATAATGAGTTTACTTATTATAATACTAATGCTTTGGAAATTGGATAATTTTTATTTAATTTTTTTTATTTTTAATAGTAGTTTTTTATTTGTTTTTTAATTAATTTTTATAATGTTTTTTTAGTTTTATAAATGTCAAATAATGATAATTTTGAAAATGAAAATAATAAATTGAATAATATTATTAAAGATTTACAAGGGAAACTTGTTATATTAAAAAATGCTTTATTAGAAGAAAGAAAGAAATCAAGTCGTCTTGAAAATAAAATAAAAGATTTAAATGAACAAATATATGAAAAAGATGGTATCATTTTAAATTATAAAACAGAAAATAAAACTTTAGATGAAACAATAAGTAAATCAAATTTAAAAGAATATTATAAAAAATTTTTAGAAGATGAATTAAATGATAATGATGATAGTGATATTGATATTGATAATTATAATCAATTAAATCAAAATAATAATCCTGAAATTTTAAAAGAAGAAAATAGAATATTAAATAAAAAGTTAACAAAATATCAAAAAGAAAATCAATTATTAAAAGGAAAATTTGAATTAATAACAAATGATGTAGAAAATATAAAAAAAGAATCTAATTTAACAATTGAAAAATTAAAAAAAGAATTAGAAGAAATAAAAAGAAAAAATAAAGAAGAAAAAGAAAGATATGAAATTTTAGAAGGTTTATCAAAAGAATTTAATTCAGGTAAAACATTATATGAAGATAAAATTTTAGAATTACAAAAATCAAATCAAAAATTAAAAGAACAAAAAGATAATTTACAAAATGTAAATAATGAATTAATATTATTAAATAAAGTTTATAGTATAACAATGACAGAATTAAAAAATAAAATTGAAGAAATGGGAAATGAAAATTTAAGAATAAAAAAAAAAATAGATGAATCAATTGAAATAAATATAAATTATCTTTTTATTGGATCAATTTTTCATAATGATAAAGAAATAAATAGAAAACAAATTATGATTTTTTTTGGTAAATTTCAAGATAAAATAGAATTAACTTTTGAAAATGGAGTTTTTGATATTCCAATTCAAAAAGTTATTTCTATTAAAAAAGTAAAAGATAGAGAAGGTTATCTTAGTATAAGAATAAATCAAGAAGAAAAAGAAAAAAAAATTATTTGTCAATTTAAAGAAAGAGAATCAGAATTTATACTTCAATTTTATCACAATATGAAAAAAAATTTTGAAGATAATAAAGAACTTGTAAGATTAATGAATTATAATTTTGATAATTTTTCCTTTTAATAAATTCTACTTATTTATATAATAAAAATTATAAATCATTATTTTATTATATTGTATTTTAAATATATTGTTTATATTTAAATTTCAAAAAAAAAAATAGTTTTTAAAAATATGAATAAACAAAAAGAATTAATAAAACTTAAAAACAAATATCCAACATTTAATATAAAACCATATTTAAAATCAGGATTAACAAAAGAAGAAATATATAAATTAAAAGAAGCATTTGATTTATTTGATATAGAATTTAATGGTTTTTTAACCCCAGAAGAATTAAAACAATCACTTAATGATTTAGGAATATTTAGTAAAAATAATATAATAAATAAATTAATTGAAGATAAAATTGAAAAAATAGATTTTAATAAATTCATAGAAATTATGGGGGCAAAATCAAATTGTAAAAATGTAGAAGATGTTAAAAAATTATATTTTGTTTTTTTAGGTAATTCAAATATAGAAGAAAAATTAAGTATTGATAACTTTAAAAAAGTTGCAGAAGAATTAGAACTTGAATTAGCACCTAATGAAATAGAAGAAATGATTAATAGTATTAATCCTGAAGAACCTGGTTTTATTTCTTTTAATGAATTTTATAATGTAATGATAAAAATTTAATAAAATATTTTTAATAAAATATAATATTTAAAGATAATTTTTCAATTTTAATTATTAATCTTCATAACATAAATAATTATTTTTATACTTTGAAAAATTAAATTTTTCAATAAGATAAATCAATATTTATAATATTTTACAGGTAAATTTTTAATAAAAAATTAAAAAAAGTAATGTTTAAAAAAAAAAATTTCTTTTTAATTAAATAAAATAAAATAAAAATAAAAATGGATAATTCAGAAATTAAACCAAAACATGATGCTTATGGAAGTGATTTATCATCTACAATTTTAAAAACTTTTGATGATAAATATAGTCAAGATAAAGCAAGATTAGAAGAAATAGCAATTCAAAAAACAAAAGATAATATTTTAAAATTAGAAAAAGAATTAAAAGTAGATATTGAAAATTTATCTGATATTATTCAAAAAATTTTTGATAAAGTAAGAAGAGATTATGTTTCAACTTTTAGTACTTTTATGGATACTGTAAGAAAAGATTTAAAATTAAAATTAGAACAAATTGAAAAAATTGAAGAAGAAAAAAGAAAAATAAATGATATTCGTTTAATAAAATGTGAAAGAGATTATTTTAGACTTGAATCAATTAGAATGAATAATTTATGTAAAGATTTAAAAACAAAAATTGATGATATGACTTTAAGAATGAAAATTTTATCAGATGAAGTAAATAATGTAACTATTAAATGGAAAGATTCAGAAATTGCAAATAAACAATTAGTTTTAGAATTAGAAAAAAATATAGAAAATTATAAAGATTTAGAAAATAAAATGATTCAAATGAAAGATTTAATTGATAAAGAAACATTAGAGAATAATAATAATGATAATAAATCTTTTTTAAATTCAACAAGAGAAGAAGATGAATATACAAAAGATAGATTAATTTATATGATTGAAAAATTAAGAAGTGATTTAAAAAAAGAAAAAATTAAAAATAGTAAAACTTTAGGTGAATTAAATAAAATTTTATTAGAGAAAAATAAACTGGAAAATATTTTTATTGATTGTGTAGAAGAAACAAGAAAAAATATTTTTAATAGAAGATTAAAAGATAATTTAATTTATAATAATAAAAAAAAAGTTTTAGATTCTTATAAAAATATTAATATTAATAGTAAATATGATAGTTTTTTACCATCTGATAAAAAGGCAATTTTAGAAAATTTTGTTTTTAATGATGAAGTAAGTAATATTATAAGAGAAACTATTTTTAATAAACCTAAAAAAGATAAAGAAATATCTGATATGAATAAAAAGATGATGGATAAAATTAACTTAGGAGATAAAGGAAATAATATTAATGTTGTTGATCATACAAAAAGTTCTTTTTATAAAACTGGAAGAATGACAATGACTCATTTTAATAAAAAATTTGGGACATCTTCTCCTTTATCCTTTCCAATGCATGTTGTTAAATAAATATTTTTAATTTTTTATCTAAATATGAGATTTTATATTTTTAATAAATTTTTTTTGAAGATATAATAGAATTGATAATATATGTAATGATGATTGAAGATTAAAAACATTTAACCTGTATTAAAAATTTAATATCAAAAACCAAAAAAATTTCAAAGAAAGAAAACAGTAATATTAAAGGAAAAAGTTTTCTAAGGATTATTTGTGTGATTATTTTTAAACTGAATAAATGTTTTTATTTATATTTACTTTTTTTTATTTCCCAAAATTCTCCTTTTCTAATTATATTTATTGGTTTAAATTATATATTCTCATAATTATATTTCTTTTTATAAAATTGGTAATTATGAATTGGAAATATAAAAAGTTTATTTAAAGAAAATGAAAAAAATTTAAGTATTCTAATTAATATGAAAAATGAATTTGAATATTTTAATAATTATTTGTTTTTAATGAATGATAATCATTCTATTTATTATATATGATTGTTTCTTTTAATAAAATAATGAAAATAATAAATTCAAATCTAAATGATATTGTTAAACAATTTAAAATTAGAACAATATTAAACATATAATATATTTTTTTCATTAAGTTAAATTATATAAAATAATTTAAAAAAAAATTATAATTTTATTTTCTAAAATTTCAAAATAATTTAATTTCTTAATCTCTTCAAATATTTTTTGAATATATTAATAATATTTGAATATAAAATAATTAATTTAAAAACTTTATATTTATTTATAAAAAAATATCAAATAATATTTAGTTATTTCTATTTCAGTTTAAGAAAAAAATTATTTAGTAAAAAACTAATCATGTTTTTATTTCTTTTCATATAACAAATTTTGACCAAATTAATAATAATTTATATAAATTTCTTTAAAATGGAAAAAAACATTGAAAAACCAACGATGATAATTTTCAAAAATTCAAAAGATAATATTCTGAACTATATAATAAATTCATTAAATGAAACAAACAACCAAATAATTGAGTTTTATTATAAAAATATTTTAAATCCAGAAGAAAATATTAGTAAAGAAAAAGAATCATTAAATGATAAAAACATTAATTTAGAATTTAAAAAAGCTTTTTCACTTTCAGAGAACTTAACTTTTGATGAAAAAGAATTAATAAATAATATTAATAACATATCAGATGAACATATAAAAACAATAAATCAATTAATGACTCAATTAGATTATAATATATTAATAGAAGATGAAGAAGAAACAATTAAAACAATTTATAATTCAAATACTTTTGAAGATGATATAATAGATGATGATAATATAAATGAATATGATGAAAATAATTTAGAAATGCGTTTTAATAAATATCAATTCACAGAAAGTTCTAATAATGAAGTTTTCAATGAAGTGGATTTAACTAGATTAAGTGAATTTAGACAAGATTCTAAAACAAAATTTGATTTAATTGAAAGAGAATTTAAAACTAATTTTATTATTAATAAAAATCCTTTCAAGAGAATAGATAAAAGAAATTTTACTTTGCCTAATCAAAAAATTCATCCTAAAAACAATTATTTTCTTGAGAATAATAATAGTAATAAAAAATCTAAAAAAAATTGTAATATTTATTGAAAAAATTTTAATTCATTCAATATATAGTTTTTATTTTATATAAATTTTAAAGTTATTTCAATTAACTATTCAATCATATTTTTGAAACAGTTTCTACTAATAATATTGAAAAATGAAATCATAAATGTAAGGATGAATAGAAGTATGATTATAACTTTGATTATTTATTTTATACTTTTTTATTTCAATTAAAACCAATACCATATTTAATTTTTTTTTCTTTGTAATTTTCATTAATGGAATTTTTTATTATTATAGGAAAAATAATGTTTATAATATTAAATTTTGTTTAAAAAACATATTTCTTTGGAATCATCTATATTTAAATATATATTACATTATTTAACTTTGATTGAATAGTTCATTTTTTAATCTAGTTTTCTTTTTTTGGCATAATACTTTTTATTTATTATTTATTGGTTTTCTTAATTTTATGTCATTTTTTTCATATTCTCAATTTATTGATATAATCTCTTATAAAGACTTTAATATAAATTAATTTTTTTCTATAAATCTTAAAGTAAATTCTCATCTTTTTTTATTTATTACAATTCTCATAATCTTTATATCATAAATTAAGGTAAAACTCCAAATAAAAAATAAATTAAAATACTCTAAATAAAAATAAAATATAAAACATAAAATATATAAAAAAGAAAGATAATATAATAAAAATAATAATTCTATTTTTAAAAATAGATCATTAACAATAACTTTACAACTTTTATTAACCCCCAAAAAGACTTTATCTTTTTTAATATTATTATTATTATATTGAGATCAATTTAAAACTTTTAAAGAGTATTATCTAATAAGAAACACAATTAACATTTAAAAGAATAAATGAATTTTAAATAGTATAAAAGAGTTGAAAAACATTTTATGAGATGCAGAATTTCTTTTAAGGGATAATCTTTATCATCTTTAATTAAAATCCCTCAAATAAATAAATATTATAAAAAGAAAGATATTTATGAATATTTTTATTTATAACTTCAGTTCCAATAACATTTTATTTACTTAATTCAAAAATATCAATTTTATCAATTTCATATTCGACTTTTCTTTTTCAATTATATATGAATATCCATCTTTAATTCTTTTATAAATAATAATATTTAAAACCAAATTGATAAAAGTTTCTTACATATCATATTCAATTAATTCATTATAAAATAAAATATTAATTTTTCACTTAATTCTTTATTTATTTCTTTTATTGGGATGTTTTTTAAAATTATATTGATGATATACTTTTTTTTGATTTATATTTTAATATTCAAGTAGTAAGCTTTATTGAAAAATTTTAAAATTAAATAAAAAGGTAATTTATATACAACTTATAAATGATTATAAAATTTGTATTCAAGATTAAAGCACAAAGAAAAAGAAAAATTAATAATAAATATTTCAATGATAGATTTAAAAGTTAATAAAAGATGAAGAAAATATAAAAACTAATGAATAAATAGAATGAAGTAAAAAAAGAATTTATTTCAATTTAAAAATTTTATTAATTCTTTAAATCAAAATTTAAATAAAGATTTATCTATTATCAAAATAAATAAATCTAATAATAAATAATTTAATCTTTTAATATAATCGAGAAAAATAAATAATATTTAACTTATTAAATAAATTAGTAAATCCATATTGTTTTATTAATATGAAGTAATTTTATTTGAAAATCTTTATTTTCTTAAATTCTTTTTAAAAAATAAATTGTTTGATGGATTATCTAATAATTATATTTACAATTTAATAATATTTTTTTCAAAATTTATTTAAATAATTTTGAAACAATACATTGAATGGTTTTTATAAAGATACTATGTTTGATATAGATATATATATTATTTATATATTTATCATATAATATATATTTGATATATATATTTATTATATATATATTTATATTTCTGTTAAATAATATTTTCTTTAAAAAATTAATTTAAATCTTTAATCTTATAAGATTATATATGTAATATTAATCAAATAAAAAATCAAATGAAGAAATTTTGTATTATATCATTTATTATTACTAGAATTTTTTATTTCATATTTACAGAATTAATGTTTAACACAAACTTTATTAGAAAAAGAGATTATTCTCAAGATATCCTTGCAAATTCCGATATAAAAAATATATCATTTACTGAAAAAAAACTTTTAAATTGGTTGAAATATTTTTTATCTTATGATGGCCAACATTTTGAATATATATCTGAAAATGGTTATTTACTAGATCATTTATTTTGTTTTTATCCTTTTTTCCCATATTGTGCTAGGATATTTGTTCCAATCTTTAGATTGTTCAATTTTAAAAATCCCCATTCTCCTTTTATTTTTTCAGGATTATTATTTACAAATATTTTAGGTTTTTTAAATACTATATTATTAGCTAATATAATTTATAAAATTACAAATTCAAAAGTAAAAGGAAAAATTTCTGCTTTATTATTTTTAATCAATCCAGGAACTATATTTTATATGGCATATTATTCTGAAAATTTATATTTTTTTTTAAGTTTATTATTAGTAAAAGAATTAATGAATGATAATTATAATTTATTTTATTATATTAAATTATGCCTTATTATTATGGGCCTTCTTATGACAAGATCAAATGGTATAGTTTTACTTTCATTTTTTGTAATTCCAATTTTTAAAAAACTATTTGAAGATATAAATAAAAATAAAATTAGTTTTACCTTTGAATTTCTTGGAAATTTCAAATTATTTTTAGATTTAATTTTGAAAAATTTTTTATTCATTTTTTTACATGTTTTATTATGTTTTTATGGTTTTTTAATTTTTTATTGGATGGTTAATTTAAGACCAAAAAATATAATATGTACAGCTTCAAAAAAATTAATTAATTACAATGATCCTAATTTTGCAGATTACTGGAATTTTTGTAATAATTTAAATAGTCCAATTAAAAATATTTATAATTATTTACAAAATAAATATTGGAGTGTCGGTTTCTTTAGTCAATATTATTTATCTAATATGGATAAAATTTTATATTCTTTACCAATGAATATTATAGGCGGTTATCTAATTTACAGATCTTTTAGAATATTTAATTTTAAAGCTTTAATTAAATTAAATATAATAGAATTTTTTTTCCATGATAAAAAGATTAATAAAGAAAATCTTTTTGTAGAACCTTTTATTTTAGGAGGATTAATTAATTTTTGTGTTTTATTTTTTACAATAATTACTATTGCTTATATTAGTATTAATAATAGATTATATACTGGCCATATTTTATTATATTATTGGTTATCTGAAGATATTTTAAACTATTTGAAAGGAGAGAATAAAACTGGATTTTTGATTATTTCAACTTTCTTTGTTGTTTCACTTTTGTATGTAGTTACTAATATTGGAAGTTATAATGGAGTTTAAAAGTATAGAAGTTTATTTTTCTTTTTTCAAAAATATATTCCAAATAAAAAAATAAATAAATAAATTAAAAAATTTAAATTAAAAATAATTGATTTAAAAGATAAATAAAATATTATAAGTTAAAATAAACATTCTATGAAAATTAAAAATATTAGATTTTTCATCTAATGAAAGAAAGGTACAACAAAAATCACCCTGTAAAAGAAAAAGAAATTTATAATCATTATAAAAGACTAAGTAAATTAGGAATTTTTTATTTTTTGACAATTTATTAAAATTAAATAATTTTATTTAAGTAATTTAATTATCAATAATTCATTAAATTTTTAATTGTCGAATTTCTGAAATTATCTTTAAATTCTTTAAAATTTTCTTCAATGAAGAGAATTTTTTTGAAAATTACTTAATAATAAAGATACTATTGAA
>JAEEGK010009417.1_pt1 | contig 22815 bp, 17 predicted proteins | sample 8958771 | NCBI WGS metagenome assembly JAEEGK01 (sample SAMN16246547, study PRJNA631951) | gut metagenome | biome: gut microbiome; feature: rumen; material: SC-attached | host: Bos | place: Iran: Karaj | collected 2018-10 | reverse complement strand
GATCCTTACACCGAGCGACGGCCCGGGGAATGGATGCCTTCCGACCAGTTCCTCCTTGATTCCCAGGGCTCTTCCTACCCTGCGTACCTCATCCTTGAATAGCATCCTGAGCGGTTCGACTATACCGATGTTCATCCTCTCGGGAAGGCCGCCCACATTGTGGTGTGACTTGATCTTGGAAGCGATGCCCTCGATACCTGCGGATTCGATCACGTCCGGATAGATGGTCCCTTGGGCAAGCCAGCGTGCGCCATCTATCTTGCGGGCGTACTTCTCGAAAGTCTCGACGAAAAGCCGCCCGATTATCTTGCGCTTGGCCTCGGGTTCTGTCACGCCGGCCAGTTCCCGAAGGAAGTCCCCGGAAGCGTCGGCGCCTATCACGTTGAGGTCCATGTCCCGGTAGGAAGCCAGTACGTCCTCATATTCATTCTTCCTGAGAAGGCCGTTGTTGACGAATATGCAGGTGAGGTTGTGGCCGATCGCCTTGTTGAGGAGGACTCCCGCGACGGTCGAATCCACTCCTCCGCTGAGCCCCAGGATGACCTTGTCGTCGCCGACCCTGGCCCTGATCTCGGCCACGGTGGTTTCGATGAAGGATGCCGGTGTCCAGTCGCCCTTGCATCCACAGATCCTGAACGCAAAATTCGCCAGTATCTTCGATCCTTCGGTGGTGTGGAATACTTCCGGATGGAACTGCACGGCGTAGGTATCCTCGTTTCCGAATGAATCTGCGGCATTGGCCACGCTGTCGGTCGAGGCTATCACCTTCGCCCCGTCAGGAAGCCGGGAAATCGTGTCTCCGTGGGACATCCATACCTGCGTCCGGGTGGAAACCCCTTCAAGGAGGGGAGAGGAGGCATCAGTCACCTCCAGCATGGCCCTGCCATATTCCCTGGCTATGGAGCCTTCTACTTCGCCTCCTAACCTGTGGGCGAGATACTGGGCGCCGTAACATATTCCCAGAAGGGGATACTTGCCCTTTATGCCCTCAAGGTTTATCTGCGGGGCGTTGGCATCACGTACGGAGCACGGGCTGCCGGAAAGGATCACTCCCTTTACCGTGCCGTCCAGGACGGGGACTTTGTCGAACGGGAAGATCTCGCAGAAGACATTCAGTTCACGCAGACGCCTTCCGATGAGCTGGGTCACCTGGGAACCGAAGTCGAGGATAATGATTTTTTCCGTCATTTGATACAGATGTTTCCAGATACAAATTTACTAGAAAATTGAGATGAAAAAAATATGTGATTATGAATATTAATTGAAATATTATCCGTATATTTGCGTCGGAATGAATATTTATGCTGAATTATGAAAGGAAAACTTGAGAGACACAGGATTATCAGGGAAGTGCTCATGGCCGGCCGTATAGCCAGCCAGGAGGAGTTGGCTTCGGTCCTTGCCGAAAGGGGCGTCGATGTAGCACAGGCCACCCTGTCACGCGACATCAAGGAACTGCGTATGTCAAAGCTTCACGACGAGAACGGTTATTACTACAGCCTTCCCCGCCAGGATGCGTCGCCGGAGGCATCGGTTGCGTCGGTTGATGCCCCGGACAGCATACTCAGCATCGAGTTTTCCGGTCCTATAACCGTGATCAAGACCCGTCCCGGACATGCGAACATGGTGGCTTCGGTGATCGATTCCAACCATTTGGCTGCTGCGGCGGGAACGATTGCGGGGGACGATACCATTTTCATAATAGTAAGGGAAGGATTCGACAAGGAAGACCTTCTCCATTCGCTTGGGAAACTGTTCAAGCGGCTGGACAGCAAGAGATTGAATTGAAAGAATATACGACTTGACAAATGAGACTGGAAGACATTACAGTCGAGGTCGCTTCGGAAAAGCACCTCGTCTACGTAGGAGAGATCCTTCAGGCAATCGAGAATGCCGCGAAGGTAAGGGGCACCGGTATAGCCCGCAGGAAGCCTGAATATCTGGCACAGAAGATCAAGGAGGCGAAGGCGGTCATCGCCCTTTACGAGGGAAGGTTCGCAGGCTTCAGCTACATCGAGACCTGGGAGCACAAGCGTTATGTGACCACGTCCGGACTGATCGTCCATCCTGACTTCCGCGGACTCAGCCTTGCGAAGAAGATCAAGGACCTGACTTTCTCGCTTGCCCGGACGCGTTGGCCCAACGCCAAGATATTCAGCCTTACCAGCGGTGCGGCGGTGATGGTCATGAACACCCAGCTGGGATACAAGCCGGTGACCTTTGCCGAACTCACCACTGACGATGCTTTCTGGAAGGGGTGCGAAGGCTGTGTGAATGTGGACGTGCTCAAGAGGACTGACCGGCAGTTCTGCATCTGCACTGCGATGCTTTTCGACCCGGAAGAGCACCTGCCTGCCAAGATCCCTCAGGAAGTGCTTGACAGGATAGCCGTCCTCGAATCAAAGGAACAATAAAAAGGAAAAGATATGGATAAGAAAAAAGTAGTTGTCGCGTTCAGCGGCGGTCTGGATACATCATTCACCGTGATGTATCTTGCTAAGGAAAAAGGGTATGAAGTATACGCTGCGTGCGCCGATACGGGAGGTTTCAGCGAGCAGCAGCTCAAGGACAACGAGAAGCGTGCATACGAGCTCGGTGCCAAGGAGTACGTGACCCTGGACGTGACTAAGGAATACTATGACAAGAGCCTGAAATACATGATATTCGGGAATGTGCTCCGGAACGGGACATATCCTGTATCGGTATCTTCCGAGAGGATATTCCAGGCCATGGCGATAGCCCGTTATGCCAAGGAGATAGGAGCAGACGCCATCGCCCACGGATCCACCGGGGCGGGCAACGACCAGGTCCGTTTCGACATGACTTTCCTGGTGATGGCTCCGGGTATAGAGATCATCACCCTGACCCGTGACATGGCCCTTACCCGCCAGTTCGAGGTCGACTACCTTAACGAGCATGGATTCAAGGCGGATTTCCAGAAACTGAAATATTCATACAACGTGGGCTTGTGGGGCACCTCTATCTGCGGAGGTGAGATCCTGGATTCGAAGCAGGGTCTTCCCGAGAGCGCATACTTGAAGCAGATCACCAAGGAGGGTTCGGAAATCATCGAGATAGAGTTCGAGAAAGGGGAGATCGCCGGAGTGAACGGGGAGAAGTTCACAGACAAGGTGGCTGCGATACAGAAAGTCGAATCCATAGCCGCTCCGTATGGCATAGGAAGGGACATGCATGTGGGTGATACGATCATCGGAATCAAGGGTCGCGTCGGTTTCGAGGCTGCGGCTCCTATGCTCATCATGGCCGCCCACAAATTCCTCGAGAAATTCACCCTGAGCAAATGGCAGCAATACTGGAAGGACCAGGTGTCCAACTGGTACGGGATGTTCCTCCACGAGAGCCAGTACCTCGAGCCGGTGATGAGGGATATCGAGGCGATGCTCACCGAGAGCCAGCGCAACGTGACCGGCAAGGTCACCATAGAACTCCGGCCGTGGTCGTTCTCGACCGTCGGTGTCGATTCGCCGTGCGACCTTGTGAAGACCAAGTTCGGTGAATATGGAGAAATGCAGAAAGGCTGGACCAGCGAGGATGCCAAGGGATTCATCAAGGTCAGCTCGACTCCGCTGAGGGTCTATTATACGGCCCATAAGGATGAGGGTGAGAAACTCGAAAAGGAACTGTAGATGGATTTCAACGGAAAGATAAAGGTCGGGATAATCGGGGCTGCCGGCTATACTGCCGGGGAATTGCTCCGTATCCTCGTGAACCATCCGGCTGTCGAAGTGGCCTTCGCCCAGAGTTCCAGCCATGCCGGCGAACCCCTCTGGTCGGCTCATGCCGACCTGCTCGGTGAGACGGACTTGTGCTTCTCCGCGGCCCCTGCCATCTCTTCGGTCCCTGAGCCTGTCGAAGGGCCTGATGTGCTGTTCCTGTGCTCCGGCCACGGAAAGGCGAAACCGTTCGTGGAGGCCCTGCCGGAGAGCTACAAGGGTGCCATAATCGACCTTGGCAATGACTTCCGCCTCGCGGCCGATGCAGGAGACTTTGTCTATGGCCTTCCGGAGGTCTTCCGTGACAGGATCGTCAAGGCAAGGCACATAGCGAATCCGGGCTGCTTCGCGACGGCCATCCAGCTTGCCCTGCTGCCGATGGCAAAGGCGGACAAGCTTCCGGAAATCCATGTGACGGGAATAACGGGCTCGACCGGAGCAGGTCAGGCCAAGACCGAGACGACCCATTTCAGCTGGAGGACAGACAACCTTTCGGTCTATAAGGCTTTCACACACCAGCATCTTGGCGAGATAAACGAGACTCTCAGCTTTCTTGCCCCGAGTTATGCGGGCGACATCAATTTCGTGCCCGTCCGCGGTGATTTCGCCAGGGGGATCCTGGCCTCGGTCTATTTCGATTGTGATGTTCCCGAGGAGGAGGCCATCGCCCTCTACAAGGATTACTACAAGGACGAACCCTTCGTCCATGTCATCGACTCCGATCCCGACCTGAAGATGGTCGTGAATACGAACAAGTGTGTGCTGAATGTCCGTAAACATGGACGGAAACTCCATGTTATCAGCGTAATAGATAATCTTGTCAAGGGAGCTTCGGGCCAGGCTGTCCAGAACATGAACCTCGTTTTCGGCCTGCCGGAAGACACCGGACTCCACCTGAAAGCTTCCAGGTTCTGATAATTGAACAATTAATCAAGGAATCAAGATGCCTCTTTTTGATGTATACAGTTTATTCGATGTAACTCCCGTCAAGGCGAAGGGTACCAGGATCTGGGACGACAAGGGTACCGAGTACCTGGACCTCTATGGCGGACATGCGGTGATATCGGTGGGTCACTGCCATCCACGGTACGTGTCCGCCGTAACTGACCAGCTGGGAAAGCTGGGATTCTATTCCAACAGCGTGAGGAATCCGCTTCAGGAGGAACTGGCGGAAAAGATAGGTGAGCTTTCAGGTTATCCTGATTACTCCCTTTTCCTCTGCAACTCAGGCGCCGAGGCTAACGAGAACGCCCTCAAACTGGCTTCCTTCCATACCGGGGAGCGGAGGGTGCTGGCTTTCAAGGGAGCTTTCCACGGAAGGACTTCCGGAGCGGTGGCTGTTACTGACAACCCGAAGATAAGGTCGCCGTTCAACAGCTGGCACGAAGTGACGTTCGTCGGGATGAATGACATCGAAGCAGTAAAGGAGGAACTCTCAAAGGGAGATATTGCGGCGGTCATCATAGAAGGCATCCAGGGTGTCGGTGGAATCATCATCCCGGACGACGGTTTCATGAGGGATCTCAGGACGGCAACCAGCGAAGCCGGTGTGCCTTTGATCCTGGATGAGGTCCAGAGTGGATGCGGCCGTACGGGAAAGTATTTCGCCCATCAGTGGGCCGGAATCAAGCCCGACATCATAACCATGGCCAAGGGCATGGCCGGTGGCTTCCCGATAGGGGGCGTGCTGATCTCTCCGGCCTTCAAGCCGGTCAAGGGGATGCTCGGCACCACTTTCGGTGGTAACCATCTGGCCATGGCGGCAGCCATAGCCGTCGCCGACATCATCAAGGATGAAGACCTCGTCGCCAACGCCTTCACGGTCGGGGAATACCTCAAATTCAGTCTCCAGGCTTTGTCAGATGGTACTCCCGGCAGTTCGGACGCCTCGCTCCGCTCGGCCCCACCGCTCGCTTCACTTCGTTCCGCTCCGGTCCCCCCTCTAGTGCCGAGGGTGGCATTGTCCTCACCTGCCGGGGTGCCATCCGACAAGGTCGGTGGCAATGCCTCGGGGCGACCATTTACCCGGTTAGGGCGCGAAGCGCAGGGAGCCCCGAAGCCCATTGCTACCGACCATCAACCATCGGTTAAAGATGTCAGGGGAAGAGGATTGATGCTGGGAGTTGAGTTTGACGGTCCGGTGGCGGAGATAAGGAAGAAGCTTTTGTTCGACAAACACATTTTCACGGGCGTCTCCGGCAAGAACATGATCCGGCTGCTGGCACCCCTGGTCCTCACCAAGGACGACGTCGACATATTCATGAAAGCATTGGAGGAAGTATTATGAAGTCATTCTTGCATGTAAGTGACATAGGCGACCTGGGCAAGGCCCTGGAAGAGGCCCGGCAGGTGAAGGAGAATCCTTTCGCGTGGAAAGGACTCGGCAGGAACAGGACCATTATCCTGATATTCTTCAACAGCAGCCTCAGGACCCGTCTCAGCAGCCAGAAGGCCGCTCTCAATCTGGGCATGGATCCGATAGTCTTGAATGTGGGCGCTGACAGCTGGAAGCTGGAGAGCCGCATGGGTGTGGTGATGGATGGAGACAGCAGCGAGCACCTTCGTGAGGCCATACCGGTCATCGGAAGCTACTGCGACATGATAGGGGTAAGATCCTTCGCCGGATTGAAAGACAGGGAGTTCGACTATGCGGAAACGATCCTTAACCAGTTTATCGAGTATTCTGGGAAGCCTGTCATCAGCCTGGAATCTGCGACGGTCCATCCTTGCCAGGCTTTCGCCGACCTGATCACCATAGATGAATACAGGGACAAACCACGCCCGAAGGTAGTACTCACCTGGGCCCCTCATCCGAGGGCTCTGCCCCAGGCCGTTCCGAATTCTTTCGCGGAATGGATGAATGCCGCCGATGTGGATTTCGTGATCACGCATCCTGAAGGTTATGAACTTGATCCTTTATTCGTGGGAGGCGCCAGGGTGGAATATGACCAGATGAAGGCTCTCGAGGGAGCGGACTTCGTCTACGCCAAGAACTGGAGCTGCCCCGGAGTGAAGGATCCCGATGATTATGGGAAGGTACTCAGCAAGGATATGGATTGGATCGTGGACGCCCGCCACATGGCGGTGACCGACAATGCTTATTTCATGCATTGCCTGCCGGTCAGAAGGAATATGATAGTGTCCGACGAAGTGATCGATTCGCCGCGGAGCATCGTGATTCCGGAGGCGGCCAACCGTGTGGTATCGGCCCAGGTCGTGATGAAAAGGATGTTGGAGGAAATGAAATGATCAAGGAAGGACTTAACATAATCAAGGTCGGAGGAGCCGTCGTCGAGGATGAAGGATCCTTGAAGGGTCTCCTGATGTCTTTTTCAGGCCTAAGGGGCAAGAAGATACTGGTCCACGGAGGAGGCAAGATAGCCACGGAGGTCGCTTCCCGGCTTGGAATCGAGACACAGATGATCGACGGCCGTAGGATCACGAGCGCAGAGATGCTCAAGGTCGTGACGATGGTCTACGGTGGATTGGTGAACAAGGACATCGTAGCGCGCCTTCAGGCCCTGGGCGAGAATGCCATCGGGCTTACAGGTGCCGACATGAACCTCATTATGAGTGTGAAGAGACCTGTGGAGCTGGTCAATTTCGGCTATGTCGGTGACGTGAAATATGTGAATACCAGATCGTTGAAATCCCTGCTGGAGGCCGGTGCGGTTCCCGTCCTTGCACCCCTTACGCATGACAAGGAGGGTACGATGCTCAACACGAATGCTGACACCATAGCTTCCTCAGTCGCCCGTGCGCTCACGGATGAATATTCAGTCACCCTGACGTTCTGTTCCTCCATACCGGGAGTCCTGAAGGATCTCTCAGATCCGTCCAGCCTGGTAAGGACCATCTCCAAGTCCGATTTCGATGCGATGGTCGCAGACGGGACGATCTCCGAAGGAATGATTCCCAAACTCCAGAACGCATTCGATGCCATCAATGCCGGAGTATCCAAGGTGGTCATTACCTCCGCCTCGGACCTTGCAGGCGGAACCGCCATACTTGCCGACCCAGAAACTGACGATTGATATGGATACGATAGGATTGCTCGCCGGACTTATCCGCATCCCTTCCATCAGCAGGGAGGAAAGGGATGCCTGCGATTATCTGGAAGGATGGTTGAAAGCGAATGGTTTCCGTGACGTCCACAGGACCGGGAACAATCTGTGGATGGAATCGGAGGCTCTGTCCGACAAACCCGTGGTCCTTCTGAACGCCCATATAGATACGGTAAAGCCTGCTGGTGGATATACCCGCGACCCCTTCTGCCCTTCTGTCGAGGACGGCAGGCTGTATGGGTTGGGCAGCAATGATGACGGAGGTTCACTGGTGGCGCTTCTGGAAGCATATTCGGTACTGTCATCCAAGCCTCAGCCTTACCGCCTGGTTTTCTCGGCTTCCGCCGAGGAGGAGGTCTGCGGCAAGGGAGGATTCGACCTTCTGCTCCAGGATCTGGGTAAGGTGGATTTCGGAATAATAGGGGAGCCTACCGGAATGGATATGGCAGTGGCCGAACGCGGACTGATGGTGCTGGACTGTACTTCGAGGGGACGCAGCGGACATGCGGCGAGGGAGGAAGGCGTGAATGCCATATATGAGGCCCTCGGCGATATCGAATGGTTCCGGACCCATAGGTTCGGAAAGGTTTCCGATTATCTTGGCCCGGTAAAGATGAGCGTGACGATGATATCGGCAGGATCACAGCACAACGTGGTACCCGACGAGTGCCGTTTCGTCGTCGATGTCCGCCCCAATGGTATGTATTCAAATGTGGAACTGCTCTCGATGATCAAGGAATCCGTCAGGTGTGAAGTCAAGGAACGGTCCACCAGGATCGGGAGTTCGCATCTGCCGATTGACCATCCTGTCGTGGTCAGGGGACTGTCCCTGGGCCTCAGGCCTTTCGGTTCACCGACCACCAGCAACCAGGCTTTGTGCCCGTTCCCTACCCTCAAGATCGGTCCCGGGGACTCATCACGTTCTCATGGCCCGGACGAGTTCATAAAACTGGATGAGATATCCAGGGGTGTGGAGACTTACGTCGATTTGCTTGATGGATTGACAATTAATCCGTAAATTTGATATTCAGTCATTAACAATCAGATTTATATGAGACGGTTATTTCTTTTCCTGGCAGCGGCGGCAGTTGCTCTTTCCCTCGTTTCGTGCGGGAACGGCAAAGCCATCAAACCCAAGGCCGACCATGTGATCTTCATAGCCCTTGACGGCTGGGCCACCCAGAGTTTCAAGGACAAAGTCGATAACATGCCGACCGTGAAGATGCTGATGGAAAACGGTTGCTACACGATGCACAAGCGTTCCACGATGCCATCTTCTTCGGCCACCAACTGGGCGACGATATTCATGGGTGTCCCTCCGGAGATGCACGGCTACAACGCCTGGAACTCCAGGGAACCTGCAATCGATCCGTACGCCGTAGGAAAGAACGGGATGCCTGAGACCGTCTATACCCTTCTCAGGGAGCAGAAGCCCAAGGCGGAATCCGTCTGCATTTTCAACTGGGACGGCATCGGCTACGTGGTCGACAGCGCGGCGATAACCTACAATCACTACGATCCCGGCTACCATGCTGATGATCCCGACTACACCGTAGGGAATTACACCAAGCGCAATGCCATCAAGTATCTTTCGGAAAACAAGCCCACGTTCTTCACCTTCTACATAGGCGACATCGACGAGGTGGGCCACAGATGCGGATGGGAGTCGGAAGAGTACCAGCAGTGCCTGGCCGCGACCGACGCTGCCATAGCCGACATCATCCAGACCCTGAAGGACAGGAAGATGTACAAGAACTCCATCATCGTGGTCAGTTCCGACCATGGCGGCAAAGTGAAGGGTCACGGAGGATTCACCCTGACCGAGATGGAGACCCCCTTCGTGATCTGCGGGAAGAACATAGCCAAGAGAGGGGAGATCCCTGAATTCATGATGCAGTATGACGTTGCGGCTACCCTTGCTAAGGCCCTCGGCCTCAAGATTCCCGATGAGTGGCGCGGAAGGCCGATGCCGGTTTTTGAAGAATAATATAAGTGAACAGTCATGGCAGGCAAGCTTTGGGACAAGGGTTACGATGAAGACGCCAGGATAGATGCCTTCACGGTCGGCAATGACCGTGAACTGGATCTCGCCCTGGCACCTTACGACATATTGGGCACCATCGCCCACATCACGATGCTGGAGAGTGTCGGACTGCTGTCCGGGGGTGACCTCGAACTGCTTCTGCCGGAGCTCAGGAATATGCTTACTGAAGCACAGGCCGGCCGTTTCGAGATCGAACCGGATGTCGAGGACGTGCATTCCCAGGTCGAGCTTATGCTCACCCGCAGGCTCGGGGACACAGGCAAGAGAGTGCACACGGGGCGTTCAAGGAACGACCAGGTGCTCGTCGACCTGAAACTCTTCGCCCGAGCCGGGATCGAGAAGACGGTGAGGAAGGTGGAGAGCCTTTTCAAGACGCTTCAGGAGGCCAGTGAGAAGTACAAGGATATCCTGATCCCAGGTTACACCCACTTGCAGGTGGCTATGCCATCCTCTTTCGGGCTCTGGTTCGGAGCATATGCTGAAAGCCTCTGCGACGACCTCGAGATGATGAAGGCTGCCTGGAATACGGTCAACCGCAATCCATTGGGCTCCGCCGCCGGATACGGTTCCTCCGCACCGTTGGACAGGGAACTTACCACCAGGCTGCTCGGTTTCGAGGACCTTGACTACAATTCAGTCTATGCGCAGATGACGCGCGGGAAGATGGAGAGGGCGGTCGCGTTCGCATATTCATCGATAGCGGAAACCGTCGGAAGGCTGGCCTATGACGGTTGCCTGTATTCCAGCCAGAATTTCGGTTTCCTCCATCTGCCCGATGCCCTTACTACCGGTTCGAGCATAATGCCGCACAAGAAGAATCCGGATGTCTTCGAACTTGTACGCGCCCGCTGCAACAAGATCCAGGGCGTACCCGCGACGATCCGTCACATTACCGGCAACCTGCCTTCCGGATATTTCAGGGACATGCAGATCCTCAAGGAGGTATTCTTCCCGGTATTCAAGGAGATGGACGACTGCCTGGACATCGTGGAATATGCCGTCAGGGGAATGGAGGTCCGGACCGATGCGATGGACGACCCGAAATACAAGCTGGCGTTCAGCGTCGAGGAAGTGAACCACCTCGTATCGGAAGGCGTTCCTTTCAGGGATGCTTACCGACGGGTGGCGGATTCGATCGCCGAAGGTTCGTTTGAATTCCACGGCAAGCTGTCGCATACCCACGAGGGTTCGATAGGCAATCTGTGCAACGACAGGATCGCGTCCAGGATGGCGGGGCTCCTTGCCGGTTTCGGTTTCGACCGGGTCGCCGGTGCCATTGCCGCCCTGGCAGGATGATTTATTTTTTCAGATTCCCGTGAAAATCCGTAAATTCGCGGGATTTTTTTGAGACTATATGCAGGATATCAGGAACATAGCGCTGATTGCGCATGTCGACCACGGCAAGACGACTCTCGTGGACAGGATGATATACCAGGCCAACCTGGTCCGTCAGCCCGAGAATCTCGGTCAGCTCATCCTCGACAACAACGACATTGAGAGGGAAAGAGGCATAACCATCCTTGCCAAGAACGTTTCGGTCACATATAAAGGAGTAAAGGTCAACATCATAGATACCCCCGGCCATAGCGATTTCGGCGGCGAGGTGGAAAGGGTTCTCAACATGGCGGACGGAGTCCTGCTGCTTGTGGACGCTTTCGAAGGCTGCATGCCGCAGACCAGGTTCGTCCTCCAGAAAGCCCTCGAACTCGGAAAGAAGCCCATAGTGGTGGTCAACAAAGTGGACAAACCGAACTGCCGTCCCGACGAGGTCCAGGAGGAAGTCTTCGACCTGATGTGCGCCCTTGACGCCAACGACGACCAGCTCGATTTCAAGACCATATTCGGAAGTGCCAAGCAGGGTTGGATGTCTGACGACTGGAAGAATCCCACCTCTGACATCACGCCCCTTCTGGACGCCATCCTTGAGGAGATTCCCGCCCCGAAGGTCGTGGACGGTACCGTACAGATGCAGGTGCCTTCACTTGAGTATTCCCCCTATGTGGGCAGGATCGCGGTCGGCAAGGTCACCCGCGGAGCAATCCGTACCGGCCAGCAGGTAAGCCTCTGCAAGAGGTATGACCGGGTCGAGAAGCACAAGGTCAAGCAGCTGATGGTGTTTGACGGACTGGGCAAGTCCAATGTCGAGGAAGTAGGATGCGGAGATATATGCGCGGTTGTCGGAATCGACGGGTTCGAGATAGGTGACACTATCGCCGATTATGAGAATCCGGAGGCCCTCCCGCCGATCTCAATCGACGAGCCTACGATGAGCATGCTCTTCACGATCAACAATTCCCCGTTCTTCGGAAAGGATGGGAAATATGTGACTTCCAGGCATATAAAGGAGCGTCTCGACCGCGAACTCGAGAAGAATCTCGCCCTCAAGGTCAAGCCCGGTCTCAATGCCGATTCGTTCATCGTGTACGGCCGTGGCGTCCTCCATCTCTCGGTCCTTATCGAGGAGATGCGTCGTGAAGGCTTCGAACTCCAGGTCGGTCAGCCGAAGGTACTGGACAAGACCATCAACGGACAGCGCTGCGAACCTATCGAGGACCTGTCCATTGAGGTGCCCGAATCCTTTGTCGGTACGGCCATAGAGCTCGCTACCCGCAGGAAAGGCGCCCTCCTGCATATGGAACCCAGGGGTGACAGGACCCTGCTTCAGTTCGACATTCCCACCCGCGGACTCATGGGACTGCGAAGCAATCTGCTTACCGCCACCCAGGGCGAGGCGATCATGGCTCACCGTTACAAGGAGTACCAGCCGTTCAAGGGTGAGATAGACAACCGTACCAACGGATCCCTGGTTTCGCTCGAGACCGGAGATGCGATCGCATATTCGATGAACAAGCTTCTGGACAGGGGCAAGTTCTTCGTCGAGCCCGGAGAGGAGATCTACTGCGGCGAGGTTGTCGGTGAACATACCAGGGAAAGGGACCTGAACATCAATATCTGCAAGACCAAGAAACTCACCAACGTGCGTGCAGCCGGTTCAGACGAGAAGATAGCGCTTCCTCCGGCAATCCGCATGTCCCTCGAGGAAATGCTCGAATACATCCGTGAGGATGAACTTGTAGAGGTTACTCCGCACCATATAAGGATCCGCAAGATCCTCCTGGATCCGATGGATCGCAAGCGTGCGGGGAACAGCGGAGACGAAGAATAGTCAAACTATTTTCGAAAAGATTTTTATTAAGGAATTTTTTTTATACCTTTGCATCCCTTAATCTGTTTGGCGAAGCGATGAAAGATGATTTTATAGTTCCTCTGAACGGGTTGGCGCAAGGACGGACGGAGTTCCGGAGGCGCGTTGGGAAGGAGTTCTTTGAACATTTTGAGAATTCAGAGATTCTGGATGCAGGTCTTGATGTCGATGTCTTTGTCGAGAAATCCGGCCGTTTCATCGGTGTCGATTGCGAGATAGAAGGGGATGTCACCGTGACCTGCGACAGATGCCTCGAAGATTTGACCCTGCCGGTCAGTACGGGATTCAAGCTGAGTGTCAAGTTCGGCTCTTCAGCCGAAGAAGGTGCCGGCATGGAAGGGGAGAGGGAGATAGTGGTCCTGCCGGTGACTGACGCCGACCTGGATTTGTCCCAGACGGTTTACGATTACATCTGCCTGTCGCTTCCGGTACAGAGGGTTCACGAGGAGGGAGGATGCAATCCCGAGGCTTTGAGATATCTGAGTTCTGAAGATGCACAGGAGGAACTTCCTGGGAAGGACAATTCGACACCGTTTGCCGGTTTGAAGGACCTTCTTGGAAAGAAAGATGATAAAATTTAAAGAATATTAATTATGGCACATCCGAAACACAAAGTCTCCAAGCAGAGGAGAGACAAGAGAAGGACTCATGACTTCGCTCCTGTTCCGACCCTGGCCACCTGCCCTAACTGCGGTGCAACCGTGATGTATCATCACGTATGCCCTGAGTGCGGCTACTACAGAGGTCGTCAGATCATTGAGAAGAGCGCTGAGTAGTTCTTCACAAGACAATTCCGGTCCCTTAGTTCAACGGATAGAACGGAGGTTTCCTAAACCTTAAATAGTGGTTCGATTCCACTAGGGACTACGAAAAGGACAGGCAATCTGCCTGTCCTTTGTCGTATCATCCTGTCTGCGTCAACCTACCAGGAGAAGTACGGCGCAGGCTATCAGAAGGCCTGCGAGGATGGCGTCGATGAGTTTGCCGTGGCTTTCGGTCAGGTATTCGAGTTTCGAACCCATCAGCAGCCATACAAGGTTGGCGACGGGGCCGGCCAGGATCAGCAGCAGGCCGACTTTGGCCAGTTCCGTCAGGCTGTTGGTGAACGGCAGTACATAGGTGCAGAGTGCCGTGATGCAGAACAGCCAGACCTTGGCATTGGTGAACTCTATCAGGAATCCTGTCCTGAAAGTGCAGGACCTGGCCTGCTCTTCCTTGGGTTTGCGGGATCTCAAGAGTATGGAAATCGCCATGAACACCATATATGCGGCTCCCAGATAAGCGATCAGCCTGGAATAATTGCCCAGGATCTCACCGAGGGAATGTGCGGCGCCGATAAGGATTGTTTCGATGATGATGAAGCCGATCAGGAATCCGAACCAGATGTTCATCGCCTTCGCCCTTCCGAAATGTATTCCGGAATGGAAAGCACACAGGTTGGAAGGTCCCGGGGTGTATCCCATCACCAGGATGTAGAGAAGAAGTGAAGGAAGCATCTGGGACGGCATGGCTGTCTATTTCATTCTGGGGAACCTGACGGTGAAGCAGGCGCCCTTGAGGGAGAACGACTTGGAATACAGTATCTCACCGTTGCATTTCTCGATAATGTTGCGGCAAATCGCCAGCCCCAGTCCCGTTCCGTTGCTCTTCGTGGTGAAGTTGGGAGTGAACAGCTTGCTCCGGTTCTCGTCGCTGACACCGGGGCCGTTGTCCTCGAATACTATGTCATAGAACCCATCCTTGTTCGACAGGCGCAGGGAAACGATGATCCTGCCTTGGAACGGCTCCCCGCCCTTTTCTCGGATCTCGTTCTGGGAATTCTCGATCGCCTGCACGGAATTGCCGATCAGGTTGACGAACACTCGGGTGAGTTGAGGTTTAGGGCCGGAGACCCTGGCTCCTTCCAGACCCATGTAGGAGAAAGTGATGTTTTCCCTGATGTCGAACAGGTCTATCTCCTCCTTGAGCAGCTTGTCCAGGTCAATCTCCACGGGCTCTTCGGTATAGAGCTTGGCGAACGTGGAGAATTCATTGGCTGTGTCGGCGAGCATGTCGATCTGTTTCAGGACCTCTTCCGAGACTTCGTCGAACCTGTCCGCCCAGGCAGGATTGCCGTTGCTCTTCAACCTTATCAACCTCTGGATCTGAAGCTTGATAGGGGTGAGCGGGTTCTTGATCTCGTGTGCGACCTGGCGGGCCATGGTAGCCCAGGCCTTGTCCCTCTCGGCCTGCGTCAGCTGTTTGGTGGAATTGTACAGGTCATGCACCATCAGGTTGTAAGCCCGCACCAGCGAAGATACCTCGTCGTCCCTTTCGTATACGATGTATTCCAGGTTGTTGATGTCCACTTCGTTCATCTTCCGTCCTATCTCGGTAATCGGCTTGAACATCTTGTCCACGGCCCTTCCTATCAGGAACCTGGCGAGCAGGAGGAGGATCATGAACATCGTGATGATCGTGATGGAGTGCGTCACCGCCTCGGACCTGAAGTCGAAACTCTCATCCGTGAACGGTGCGCCCATGATCGTAATCATCTTGCCCTGTCCGTTGAATACCGGAGCATAAAGGAAGTATGTTTTCCTGGCACCGATCTGTTCCTTGCAGATGTAGTATCTCCTGTTCTGGTAGATGATGTTCTCGAAGGCTTCCTGGTTCATCCTCGTCCCGAGCAGCATCCTTTCGAAGACCTCCGGCGTGGTGGACCTGAATTCCTTGCCGTCGGTGGTGTAGAGCGTGATGTCGGTCTTCATCGTGTTGCTGATGTCGTCAAGGACATTCGCCGCCTCCTGGGTATTGAAGGCCGTATAGTCCTGGGCGAAGCGGCACCGGGCTTCCAGTAGCGACTGGATCGAATTGATCTTGTCCGACATCGATGACCTCAGGTTGGCATTGTTCCTCTGGTAGACGAACAGCACGCTGATCGCGGCAAGGGTGATCAGGGTCATGACGAGGGCCAGCATCATCGACAGGTTTATCCTGGACTTGTAGTAGTTCTTCTCCTTGACTACCGGACGGTGACGCGTAAGGCTGAGCAGGGTGAGGCAGAAATAGAACAACAGGGTGAGGAACAGGAAGGCGACTATGTAGATGAAGTCCTCGGTCTTCTGCCTGGAGATCAGGATCATGTCGTCGTCCGAGACGCTGTTGATAAAATGCGTGTAGCCTCCGAGCCTCAGCACCCCGGAGGGCGCATCCAGAAGTTCATCCTTGACTCCGTAATGGAGGACCGTAGGATAGGCATAATTGCCCTTGTAGGAGACCAGGTTGTCCTGCGAGTACTTGGCGTATGAATATCTGGAAGGAACCAGAACGTCACCAGGGGCCGAATAGCCCAGGATGCTGGCATATCCCCTGTCCTCCCTGTTCGACTTGGGCGAGACGGTCAGCAGCATCATGGTGATGCCGCTCTCGGGGTCGTAATAAGCAAAACTTCCTGTGTAGAAATTGTTTCCACCGGAATCCCTCCTGTACCTGAACCTGGATCCGTCGGCGATCGGAGTGCCTCCGGACACCATTTCGGTAAAGTAGGCGATGGCATCCTTGTCCTTCTCGTTCTCCCGGAAAAGCTCGACCATCAAGTCGTTGTCCTGGGACAGGTTGTACATGTAGCTTTCCACGATCCTGCCCAGTATGATGCTGTTGCTGTTGTTCAGCTGGGTAAGGGTGGCGATGACCTGGTCGTAGGCGATCTTGTCCTCCATCAGCCTGAGGTCGAGCTCCAGGTTGATGTTCCTTTCCATCGAAAGACGGTTCGCCAGTACCTTCACCCGGTCCTGCTCTTTCTTGAATCCGAGGGTACCTGCGGTGACGACCAGGTACGCGGCGAAGGCCACTGCCGTGAGGATCCTGGCAAGCGGGGAGAACATGTCGATCCGTATTCCCGTCAGCCGCTTCAAGGCTGGCATAAGCATCTGGACCATCAGCGGGACGGTCATCAGCAGGGCCGTCATCATCAGGTATACCAGCAGGCTGTAAATGTTCAGGTCATTGAGCCTGTATAGCTCCAGCGAGATGCTGGAGTTGTGGATGATGCTCTTGAATATGAAATGGGTATAGGCCAGGATCCCGGTCATTATGACCAGGATTGTCAGGGCATAGGCAAGGAGTATCCTCCTGGGATGCCTTACCCTGAGTATGGCCTTGTATATCTCCCTTCTGGTTACGAATATGCACCCGACGATCAGGACTATGAGCAGCGATACTATGAGTACCGCTCCCAGGGAATTGAAGAACTGGCCGTCAGCATAGATGGTAGGGGAGAACAGTTTTGATGAATTCTGGATCTTTTCACCCCAGTAGTATGCCCCTATGATTACGGCGAAGAGGCCGGCCAGCACCGTCAGGAGCCTGCTCAGGCTCCGTTTGCCCGACAGGTGGATGACTGATGCGAGGACAAAGCACAGGACGGCCAGCCAGATCAGCAGCGAATTGCCTGCCATCCCCCGGCCGGTTATGGACTCCGATACTATCTTGAATACCGGTTTGTCATTCAGGTTCACCACCGAACCTCCGTTCTCGGCCAAAGGAACGACGGCATAGTTCCTTCCGAGGTTCAGTTTCGGATTGACCCCTCCGGGATTGTCGTCATCCATGGAGTCGACGATCTCAAGACCGGCAATCACCTTCCTGGCTCCGAGGGTAGCCGCCTTGACAAGGTACCATTTCGTACCGTAGTTCACGAACGTAGGATCCTGACCGATCTCGGCAAAGGGGGAGGATATGTTTTCCCTTGGCCTGGAAAGCCTCTGGAACACGACCCTGCTGCTGATATCGTCGTTCCGGACGGGGAACTGGTTGCTCCATGACTGGAGGCTGTCCTCGATGTAACGGTATATGACCATGTCCTTCGGAATGTCATAGCGTCCTATCCATTCCTTAAGGTCGGCTGAAAGGGAACTCGAAATGTAATGGTCGAGGACGGTCATCCTCTTGGAAAGGGCCTTCTGGGTTCCTGCGGCAGCTTTCTCAGTATTCGGCGGAACCTTGCTTACCGACAGGGAGACAGCCAGTATGACGGCGGCTGCGGCCAGCAGTCCCCACACTGAATAATCCCTTATGCCAAGCTTCCTTTTCATTCGTGGTGATAAGGTTCACCTTTGATGATCGTGAACGCCCTGTACAGCTGCTCAGCGAAGACGGTCCTGACCATCTGGTGCGAGAAAGTCATCTTCGACAGGGATACCTTCCCGTCGCACCTTGCATATACCGCATCGGAAAACCCATAGGCGCCCCCGATCACGAATACGATGCTCTTGCCTCCTGCAATCATCATTCCTTCGATCTCTCGGGCGAAATCCACCGAACGGTATTCCTTACCCCTCTCGTCCAAAAGGATCACGTGGTCCGATGGACTGACATTCCTGAGGATCAGCTCTCCTTCCCTGTCCTTTATCTGGGATTTCGAAAGTGAAGAGGTATTCTTCAGTTCCGGGATCTCCTTGACGGAGAAAGGTACATAACGGGACAGTCTGGAAGCGTATGTTTCCAGGCCCTCCCTGACCCATGCGACGTCAGTCTTACCTACGGTAAGCAAGCAAATTTTCATCTTATGCAAAAATAAGAAAGTGGCTCGGTATTTGCAACAAATAGTGCATCATGAGGTCTTTAGCCAGGATTGTCATCGCGTTCGCCGCGGTGCTTGTGAGTGTCTCTTCCAATGCCGGAAGCGACAGCTATGATGTATTCGTCCCGATATCCAAATATCTTTCACTGGGAGATGTGGAGAGCCTTTCTTCCTGGTTCGCAGACAACCTGGAGATTTCGATCATGTCCACCACCAACGATTCAAGCAAGAACCAGGCTAAGCAGATCCTCAAGACGTTTTTCGACTCACATACTCCGAGGTCGTTCGAAATCAATCACACCGCGTCCAGTTCCAATTCCAAGTATGCACTTGGTTCCTTGAATGCCGGGGGAGAGCTTTTCGAAGTCACGATCTTCGTCAGCAATACAAAAGGCAGATACAAGATCCAGCAGCTGAAGATTGACCGGATCCGATGAATGACCTTTCATGAGATACTTGAGATCAATATTCCTTTCCTTACTTTTCCTTTCCACCCTTACGACCTATGATGCCTTTGCCCAGGCGACCAGGGTGAAGGGTATGGTGCTGGATGCCTCTACGGGAAAGGGCGTCCCTTTCGCGGGAATATATTTCAAGAACTCGACTGTGGGTGTCTCCACCGACATGGACGGAAGGTTCGCCCTCGAGACCAGGGAGGATTCCCTGACGGTCCTGACGGCCAGCTGCATAGGGTACAAGACTCTGGAGACACAGATCAACCCGCACAATTTCAATTCCGTGAATTTCATCCTCCAGCCCCTGGTGGACGAACTTGACGAGGCGGTGGTCAGACCGGACAACCGCTACATGAAGTATATCCTGGACAGGATCAGGGAAGCCAAGGACCGTAACAATCCTGAGCTCCGCCAGCAATATGACTGCGAAATCTACAGCAGGAATGAATTCGACCTGGTGAATCCAGAGAGTCCTCTCGTCTCCAAACTGCTCCCGAAGGATTTCCATTTCGTCTACGATTATGTGGACACGTCACTCCTTTCCGGCCTCCCGTATCTGCCGGTCATGATCTCAGAGTCGAAATCCCATTACTACCATTCCCGCAATCCCGAGATAAAGAAGGAGGTCATCGAGTCCAGCCGTATATCCGGAGTGAATGAGGAGAAAACAGTCGCCCAGTTCACCGGGGGCCTGTATATCAAGGCGAACTTCTACGAGAACTATCTGAATATCTTCCAGGTTGAGATCCCATCCCCCCTTGCCGACAACGGCTCACTGTTCTATGATTATTATATGGTGGACAGCCTTGCGGTAGACGGCCGCAAGACATACCGGATACGGTTCCATCCTTCCAAGTGGGTCTCATCTCCGGCTTTTGACGGGGAGATGTCGATCGACGGACAGGATTTCGCAATCAGGGCTATCCACGCCAGGCTTACCAAGGGAGCAGGCGTCAACTGGGTCCAGGATCTCTCGATAGATGTGGAGAACCAGAGGCTGCCGGATTCCACCTGGTTCTACAAGCAGGACAGGATATTCTTCGACCTGGCTGTTTCCCTGCTCGGCTCATCCAATGTGATATCCTTCATGGCAAGCCGCCAGATCGACTATTCGAATCCGTCTTTCACCGAGAACCAGATGCTGGGGCTCCTGGATACCAAGGCGCCTGTACTGATGCACAACAACGTTCTGGAGCATGACGATGAATACTGGGCCTCGATCCGTCCGTATCCTTTGAGCGAGAAGGAACAGGGTATATACGACATGGTGGATTCCGTCAAGAACGTGTCCTTGTACAAGGGAGCGGAGAAGCTGGTCGACATGTTCGCCAACGGGTTCTACAACTTCAAATACGTAGGATTCGGGCCTTACAGTTCGGTATACAGTTTCAACGACTTCGAGGGAACCAGGCTTCAGATGGGCTTCAAGACGACAAAGGATCTAAGCCGGCGGTTCAGGCTGATGGGCTACGCTGCCTACGGATTCGCGGACGAAGCATGGAAGGGCGGCTTGTCTACTGAAATCATGTTCAACAACATGCCGCAGCGCAAGCTGAGCCTTTCGTACAAGCACGACCTTCTTCCGCTCGGAGCAGGGTCTTTCGGCTTTGGAAACGGTGATGTCGTGACTTCCATACTCGCGAAGAAGGGCGGCCGCAAGATGAGCATGATCGATGACATCTCTCTCACTTACCAGCACGAATGGTCCCAGGGCTTCAATATGATGATGGGAGTGCAGAGCCGTACCATATTCCCGAGCAGCGTCGTACCGATGATACATCCGGACGGCACTCCATATACATCCGTGGGATTCGACCAGGCACTGCTGCAGTTGCGCTTCTCCAAGGACGAGATAGTCACCAGGGGGGTGTTTGACAAGCACTATATCTTTTCCGACTATCCGATAGTGACTGTCAACCTGGCCGGGGCCATGAAGGGAGTCGGCCGGAACCAGTATACCTTCCTCCGTCCGGAAGTATCCCTGAAGTATACGTGGCTGATGTCTCCTCTCGGGTCGTCCAACATCGTGCTGAATGCAGGAACCGTCCTGGGGAATGTCCCTTATCCGCTGCTCAAGATATATGAGGGCAACGAAACCTACCGCCTGAGGAGCAAGGCATTCGCGTGCATGGATTATTACGAGTTCGCTTCGGACACATGGACCACCCTGTTCTGGGAACATGATTTCAAGGGCTTCTTCCTTGGCAAGATCCCTATTATAAAGAAATTGAAACTCAGGGAGATAGCATTGGTCCGTGCGGCATATGGTACGCTTCGGAGCGAGAACAACGGAATACCCGGAGATCCGGATTTCGGCGCCGATATGCTGTTCCCTGCCGGAATGAATAAGCTCGAGACCCCATATGTAGAGGTAGGTGCCGGCATATCCAATATCCTCAAGGTCATCAGGATCGATGCCGTCTGGAGACTGACCCACCGTTTCCGGGAAGTCGACGGGGTGATGGTTCCGCATCCCAACCGTTTCGTGATAAACGTGGGCTTTGAATTCAATCTCTGATGCACTATCTTTGCCACGTATGTCCAAGAAGGCTTCCATATTCCTGCTGCTGATCCTTTCAGTCATTTTGCTGAGCTTGCCATATCTGGTCCCCGGGACCGGGTATCTTGCTCTGGTGGCTTTCATCCCGTTGCTGTTTGCCGAACAGATAGCGACGGAAACAGGAATGAAAGGGTTCTGCTGGTGGCATTACCTGTGTTTCCTGCTTTGGAACATCGCCACGACGTTCTGGGTTTGCAACGCCACGGTGGGCGGGGGGATATTCGCCTTCGTCGCGAATGCCTTCCAGATGTCGTTGGTATTCGGTATTTTCCGTTGGAGCAGGAAGCATCTCCAGGGTGTCATACCCTATCTGCTTCTCGCCTTCGCCTGGATTGCCTGGGAACGCTGGTACCTGACTCTGGCCCAGATCAGCTGGCCGTGGCTTGTGCTGGGCAATGCCTTCGCCAGGACCACCGGGTGGATCCAGTGGTATGAATATACGGGGACCCTTGGCGGTTCGCTTTGGATATGGGCGACCAACCTGGCTGTATTCGGACTTCTTATGGCCTCCAGGAGCGGACGCTGGAAGGCTTTCAACGGGAAGGCAAGATTCGCAGCCATTTCCGGTACCATCCTTCTGTTCAGCGCTCCGCCGGTGGTTTCCATCTGCATTACTCCGAAGCCTGCCGAGGGAGAGCTGGATGTATTCATCGCGCAACCCAACATCGACGTTTACGACAAGTTCGGCGGCCAGACCCAGGAAGAACAGAATGCGTCGCTCCTGTCCATGCTGGAAAAGGCCCCTGCAGACCGTCCCGTGCTGCTGGTCGCGCCCGAGACGTTTACCGGCGACGTGATAATGAACGATGTTTCCGTCAGCCCTACCATAAACTCATTCAGCAGGTTCCTTCAGACCCGTCCGCTTTCCGGATTGCTTTTCGGTGCTTCGACATGGGAATATGTGGCCGGAAGGTCCAGGCCGTCCCAGACTGCCCGCCAGCTGAACAACGGTAACTGGGTGGAGACCCACAATACCGCACTGCTGATGGATTCTTCCGGCAACCCGCAGACTTACCACAAGAACAAGCTCGTGGTCGGCGTGGAGATGGTACCCTATCCTGCGTTCTTCCGTCCCATTGACGACTGGCTCGGAGGGGTGATGGGCCGTTGCATCGGTGACGGTACGGCCGCAAACCTGGTTTTCCATCTCAGGGATCCGTCCAGTGCCGTTGTCAGGAACATCCCGGTAG